>CEWG01091409.1_pt1 | contig 57725 bp, 79 predicted proteins | sample 361411 | NCBI WGS metagenome assembly CEWG01 (sample SAMEA2622173, study PRJEB7988) | marine metagenome | biome: marine biome (ENVO:00000447); feature: surface water layer (ENVO:00002042); material: "saline water (ENVO:00002010), including plankton (ENVO:xxxxxxxx)" | depth 5 m | reverse complement strand
AGGTCCAGCCGGTATACAAGCCGTCCTGCCAAGACTATCTCAAGAAGCGAGAAACTGCATTACGATTGAGAACGATGAAATGTCGTGGGGCACCGAAGCGAGTCTTGAACTGTGTGGAGACGTCGCCCTCGTTCTTGACATACACCATCACTGGGTCAGAACAGGTGAATATATTGAGCCGACCGACGATAGATTTTCTCGCATAATAGATTCATGGCGTGGTGTACGACCTGTCATACATTATTCCGTATCACGTGAAGACCTGCTAGTAGGTCATGATACAAACACACTACCTAATATGGAGGAGTTACTTGAACAAGGATTTAAGAAAGCCAAACTACGTGCTCATAGCGATTTTATGTGGAATCGGGCTGTTAACGATTGGGCTTTGTCTTTTAGAGACTCCGCAGATATAATGGTAGAATCCAAAGCCAAGAATTTGGCCAGTTCAGCATTATTAGAAGCCGCATAATATCAGCTAAATATTAGCATGATAATAATGGAAGTTACAGAAAAAGAACAAGAGTTATCTCTTGAGAAGTTACCTTATAACACAGGCGACCTGTCTCCAGTATTATCTAAAGACAATGTAGACTATCATTACAATGTCCTATCAAAAGGATACGTTGATAGATACAATGCAGGTGAAGGAGATCCTGATTTTAATTATGGTGGTGCTAAACTACATAATTTATGGTGGACACAGTTGAAGAAACCAGCAGGATCAAATACACCCTCAGGTTCAATTTTAGAACTTATCAAAGACAAATACAGTGATTATAAGAAGTTCCAAGAAGAGCTTGTGAAAACAGCTATGGGCATTCAGGGGTCTGGTTGGGTATACCTTTCTAAGAAGGGTGAACTTAAGACAACACCTAATCAATCATTTAAGAAAGATATACTGATGCCAATAGATATGTGGGAACATTCTTTTTCAGACTATACCACAGAAGGTAAGGAATGTAAGAAGAAGTATCTCACAAGTGTTATGAAAATAATCAATTGGGAAGTTATTAACAATAGATTACAATCAATATAAGGAGAAAATTATGATCAATCCAATCGACTGGATTAAAACTAGATTAGACGAAAGAACATCATGGGATGGCGCTATGCTTATCGGTATTGGTGTTATTATCCTAATCGCAGGACCATTAGCCAAATTAGCGGCTTGGGTAGCTATAGGTTATGGTGCTTGGACTCTTTGGAAAAGAGAAAGCTAATCCAACTTCAAAATCAGATACGGTTGTTATAATTTACTAATATCGATCGTATCTGAATCTATTCTTAAATTTAATTTCTTGCGTTGTTCAACGCCTTTCTTCTGTGCAAATCTCTTAGGATCACATTTTGGACAAACATGGCTGTACTCGTCTGAGAGCCTTTTAGGGTCTACTTTACCCTTATCACGAATAAATTCTTCAGCACAATCATCACACTTAAATATTACCAACGTCTTTTTGCGTTTATATGTATGGTGTTGACCCTTTTTACCCTTGCGTAAAAAGTATTGTATCTTGCGTTCAGTTCTTAAAAACATAACAGTAATATTTATAAGATTACATTCGGATTGTAGAGCAATGGATAAATAACATAAAGAGAGATGTTATGTCGATTGTTAATCTAACAGAAGAAGCTAAAGAACATATGGCTACAATGCTTAAACAACACGATAAACCTGCTATAAGACTAGGTTTAAAGGGTGGCGGCTGTGCTGGATTCAAATATGAGTGGAGTATGGAAGATGATATTAAGGCAGATGACGAGCAGATTAAGATAGAAAACGGTTTATTTGTTGTAGACCCTGCAAGTGTAATGTATTTGTTAGGTACTACAATAGATTATAAAAAGGAAATATTTGGATCATATTTCGATATAAAAAGCCCCAATGCAACATCAAGTTGCGGGTGTGGTGAATCAGTAGGATTTTAAAGAATGGCAAAACAAAATATTAATATTGGTGTAGAAGGTAACGACGGAACTGGTGATAGTATTAGAGAGTCGTTTCGTAAAGCGAATGAAAACTTTACAGAACTATACGCAGTATTTGGACAAGGTGGTTCGATATCATTTAGATCATTAAGTGATGTTCCAGATACACTAACAGCCAACAGCATTCCACAAGCCAACGCGGCAGGTGATGCCATTGACATGAAGGCCCTTTTAGGTGGAACAGGTATTACTGTTACACAAAGTCCAACTGCAATTACAATTACAAACAGTGGATCAGTAGTAAGTACAGATGGTATACCAAGTTTAGGTGGACCACTTAACGCGGCAAACCAAGGTATTGCTAACGTAAACATTTCACAAGCGGCCATTAACGCATTAAACTCTGCACATGGTACAAGTTTTACACAAGACGATCTTGTTATTACAAAAGGTTATGCAGATGCAAGATACTTAACTTCAACAGGATCTCCAGGAGCATCAGGACAAATTAGAGTTAGAAGTGAACCAGCAGATGCTAGTGGTTACACATTTACTATTTCAAGTTTTGCAAATGGTAACATTATAACTTCTTCAGCACATGGATTTACAACTACTTCAAATGGTATTGCATACAAATACAAATCAACAGGTACAGATGCAACTAACCTTGTAGAAGGAACAACTTACTATCTAAGATTTGTAAGTGCTACAGAATTATCAATTCATACTACAAAAGAAGAAGCACAGAACAACGATGATGGAACAAGAACTAGAGTTGTAGCTTCAGGAGGATCTGGCACACAGACAATGACAGATGCCGACTTTGATGCTACGTTGGCAGGTTATTGGATTACATCAGAAGCATTACCAAGAACATCTATTACTAGACGTCAAGGTGATGAAATGACAGGTCCATTGTATTTGAGTGATCACCCAGGATCATTTTCAGGTGCAGGACAACCAAACGGAATTACAGATAGACAAGCGGCTACAAAATACTACGTAGACAATTCAGCTTATGCTTCTAAAACAAACTTATATGTTAGTGCAGGTGGTGGCGATGACACTATGGCAAACGTACCAGTTGGTAGTGAAGGTAGAGCTTGGAACTATGCTTATAAATCAGTAGCGGCCGCGGCGGCTAAGGCAGAAGAAATAATTGTTACTTCTCCTTTAGGTATTGGTCCATACAAACAAGATATTACATATAACAGTGGTGCAAGTAAATCAACAGTAGCGTCAAGTGGTGTTACAAGTTCAAGTGGATATGAAGAAGTAAAAGTTTTAACTGATGCTAACTTAAGATTCATTAGAGAAGAAACTATTAGTTTCCTAAACGTAACTTATCCTAATTACTTGTTTGATAGAAGCCAATGTAGAAATGACTTAACAAAAATTGCAAACGGTATTGTACTAGATATATTAGATGGTACAACTGCAAACTACCACAGTAGAAACGCAGGACTAAGATATTACAGTTCAGCAAGTGGACAGAAAGCAAGACAGTCGCAAAGAACAGAAACATTAGCGGCGATTACATTTGCTAAGGCTCTACACGCAAAAGTAATTACAAACACAACTGAAACAACTTTATACCAAGGTCAATTTGCAGTTAGACAAATTGGTTTAGGTGCAAACACTTTAAGTATTAACGCAGGTAGTAACGAATACGTTCACACTTATGTTAGTGGTGGTACAGTAGCATTTGACGGTATTACACATAATATCACAGGTGCAACATACGATAACGTAAATGGTATCATTACAATTACAACTGCTACACCACACGGTGCAGTAGCAAATGATATTGTTGTAGTAGCAAACATAACTTGGAACTGTTCATTAGGTAACAAAGTATATCCAGATATAGCAACACAAACTATTAACAATGCACAGGTTGTTGATCTTGTAGGACAGACAGCAGTAGCGGCCAAGTGGGATATTGTTTCAACAATTATCACAGGTCCAACTATTGCAAGTGCTCCACAACTTGTTGAAGGTAGCACATGGTCAATTACAATTACGAATGGTAGCATTGGCTACGTTGATCAAAACATACCAAGCAACCAAGACTTGATTCCAGGTAAGATTGTTATAGGTAAAACATCTGGAGCAGTTGGTAGACTTGTAAGTATCACAGCAGGTGCAACGATTGATACATTAACATTAGAATTATTAGAACCAGTTACATTTGCAGTTGGTGAAGAACTAGAATACGGTAACAAAGAGTCCGTTAAAAATATTACAATACACGTTGAATCAGGCACATACAACGAACACTTTCCAATTAGAGTTTCAAATGGTGTTTCCATTAAGGGTGATGAATTTAGACGTGTTATTATACAACCAATTGATGCAGTATCAACTTCACAATGGCGTAACCAATACTTCTACAGAGAACCAGAGTTTGATGGAATTGATTTAAAAGCAAGTTCTTATCCAAACGCATACAATCTAATTACTGCTAACAAAGAGTATGTAAAAGATGAAACCATTGCGTGGATTGAACAACAGGTAGCCACTAACGCAGGTATCTGGGCAGGATTTACATACGATAAAAAGAAATGTGAAAGAGACACAGGTTTAATTTTAGATGGTGTCTTATATGATCTTAAATGGGGCGGTAACGAAAAGACCTATGACAATGCAGGCAAATATTACATTGGTGCAGTTTCACAGGTAGGTGGACAGGAACAACAAACTGCCGCGGCGTTGGCACAAACAAGTTTAATTGTTAGAAACTTTATCTTAACAAACACAGCTTACAGTTCTTTACAGTCAGTAACATCACAAACAATAGATTCAACTGCCGGTGAAGCGGCCGCAGTTACAAAAGTAAACACATTAATGACATTGATTGGTAATGTTATTACAGGTGGCTTAACACAATTAGGAACACTAGAGTCAAGCAGTTATGGTTATCATTACTTAACAGACCATACAGACATCAACAGTACTGCTAAAAATAACAAAGACATGGATGTCTTCTTAATGAATGACTCAACTATCTTAAGAAACATAAGTGTTAAAGGACACGGTGGATTTATGATGGTACTTGATCCGGAAGGAGCAGTATTAACTAAATCACCATACGCACAAACTAATACAAGTTTCACGCAAAGCATTAACAAGAAACGTTTTGCAGGTGGTATGTTTATTGATGGGTTTGTAGGAAACCTAAGAACAGTAATCAACAGTACAAATAGTGCATTCAGTATTAACGTACAAAGTAACACAGGAGAAGGTTTAAGACTTAAGAAACCTCAAGTACCTTGTCCATTCTATGTTGACGGTCAAAGATATCAAATCAATGCTGTAACAAATTATGATCAAGCAAACGGAAGTGCTACACTATTATTAGATCCAACATCAAATGCTGGTAGTGGTTACACAGGACCTACTCCATTAACAATTACAATGCAAACTGCTGGTAACAGAAGTATGTTAGCAAACGACTTTACACAGGTTAACGACTTAGGTTATGGTACGGTTGCAATTAACACAGCATTATCAGAGCTTGTATCACAGTTTACATATTACAACGAAGTGGCCTACTACGCAGGCACAGGTGCTGAGATTAGATCACTAAACGGTTCTAATGCTTATGGTACATACGGACTAGTAGCATCAGGATCAGATCCAAACGAAGTTGCAGACATTATTACATTGAACGATAACATGGTTCAAACTGCTAAAATCTTTGACGATGGTGGCGACTTTGATCACCCTGTGGATCAGTTATTCATGTTTGCTTACGATTTAGAATATATTCCATTGTCAGGTTCAGAAGTTGAAATTGATCATGGTGGCGTACTTGGTACAACTAGATACGAAGTAACAACAATACAATCCATAACACAACCAGGTTCACCTCCAACAGGAGCAAGAAGTAACACAGTTTATAAATTAAACTTGGCAACCACTGGTGCTAATACAACATCACAAACAGGACTTAAAGCGGCATTGGCTAATGGCCAGAAGCTGATGATTAGATCAAGCACACAGTTTGAATTTGGTGGTGTAAGTGCAACTACAACAAGACCAAGTTCAGCTTTAATATTTGACGAAGCAAACACAGTTTATAGAACACTAGCATTTAATACCACAGACGCATTAGGTAATGCTCTTGGGGCAGGTGAAAGACAAATTGCATTTGATAGTCCATATGATTATATCAAACTTGTTGTTGATAATGCACAGGCCGTAAATAATACTTTCGCTGGTGGCGGCGGTACTACAATGGGTAACACAGCAGGTGACGATGTCATTGCTGTCGTAACTATTACATCACAAGCACAAATAGATAGATTGAACTCAGGTGATATGATATTTGTGTGGGACGGTAAAACACACAAAATTACAAGCTATACACAAAGAAGTGGCTTTGGTACTGTTACAATCACAGACGTTGCTGGTAAAGAAATTAACACATCTAGTTTAGTTACTGGTATACACAGCACATTAGTTAACACACAATCGGTTGTTACTTTAAGAGCTGGTTTAGGAAGTGGTGAAGGTGGTAACATTACAGTTAACATTTCAACTTGTAGAGCAACAGGACATGATTTCTTAGACATAGGTACAGGAGGATTTAATACTTCTAACTATCCAAACTCAACGTTTGGTGCACCAACACAGATTAAAGACCAAGATAAAGAAACAGACGAAAGAGACAAAGGTAGAGTGTTCTGGGTCAGTACTGACCAAGATGGTTTCTTTAGAGTTGGTAAGTTCTTTACAGTAGACCAAGGTACAGGAACGGTAACGTTCTCGGCAAGTATTGCATTAAGTAACTTGGACGGTATTGGATTTAAACGTGGTGTTGTTGTTGGCGAGTTTAGTGCTGATGATACTATGTTTGATAATGCCACTGACGCGGCTCCAACAGAGTCAGCAGTAAGAGGTTACGTTAATAAGAGATTACATTTCGATCACGGTGGAAATGCTATTACAGTTGGAGCAATAGGCCCAGGTGTATTAGCTAGAGATGGAACAACATCAGCAACTGGTGACATACCATTAGGTGGTAACAAGATTACTAACCTAAGTGATCCTACAAGTGGCAGTGATGCGGCAACTAAATCATATGTTGATAGCTTAATACAAGCTGGTGATACTATTCCAGAAAACATTGATGTTGAAACTAAAAATATTGCAGGTCAACAACTATTCCTTACAACTGGTAAGTTTAGAATGTTTACTGCCGTTGCAACAGGTGGTAACTTTATTGCTGGTCAAGTAATTACAGGAAGTAGTACAAGTGCAACAGGAACACTAATTGAAGTTAGAAACGTTACACGTAACGGTGTTGCAGAAAACTTATTAATTTACACAGCAGGCACAGGCGTATTTAATTTAACTGACATAGTTGGTGCGGCAAGTAATACAATTACTGCACAGGCTAAAACAATTCCAAGTATGGAATATGCAAACGCAGTTGAACACGTAGATTCAGATATTAACGTTGTTGTTGAAAGAACAGCAAGTGATATTACAGCAGAATTAAAAATTGCACCAGATAGCATTGTTAACGCAGACGTAAACACAAATGCCGCGATTGCACAAAGTAAATTAAACTTAAATGCGGCAACTACAAGATCAAGTGCAACAGGTATTACACAAAACGACTTAGGTGTTGTAAGTTTAGATAGCGATATCTTTACAACAACTAACGGTTGGGCAACTATTGAACATGGTGCATTAAACTTTAGAAAACTTATTAACATAGCAGACGGAACTGTACTAGGTAGAGCCGCAGGTGATTCTAGTTCAGGTGATGTTGCTGAAGTACCATTTGCAACAATCATTGCAGAAGGTGGCGGTGTTATTGAAAACGTTTCAACAACAGGTGCCGCGAATGCTCTTGTTAAAACAGATGGTTCAGGTAACGCAACAGTACAAGGATTAAAAGTTGATAGTTACTTAATTGTTGACACATCAGGAACTACTGTACAATTTACTACACCAGGTGGTGCTCAGTTTATGAGTTCAACTGGTACTACAACACCAACAGTAGATATTCCAGGAAATGTTAACATTGGTAACACAGGAGTAACACAAGGTTCATTCCAAACTAACTCTGCATTGGCAGGTGAAAGTAGATTAGCAGTTGATTGGATACACAGTTCATTCATTGAAGCACCAGGCGAACTTGATGCAAACTCAACAGGTATTGGTATTGGTGCTAACACAGGTTATAGTGCGGCAGGACAAATTTCGCTTGTGGCCGATGGAGCAACCGTAGGTGTTGCAACATCAACAGGTATTGAACCAGGCATAGACAATACTTATATGTTAGGTTCTTCTTCGAAGAAATGGAATACAATTTATGCAACAACATTTAGTGGTACTGCTACACAGGCTCAATATGCTGACTTGGCAGAAAACTATATAGGTGATGCAAGTTACGAGCCAGGCACAGTTTTAATATTTGGTGGAGAACATGAAGTTACACAAAACACAATGCACAAGGATACAAGAATAGCAGGAGTTGTTTCAGAAAATCCAGCTTACTTGATGAACAGTACTTGTGAAGGTGAACACGTTGTTCCTGTAGCATTACAAGGAAGAACAAAAGTTAAGGTAGCAGGTGTAATACACAAAGGCGATATGTTGGTAGCATCTAGTGTACCAGGACACGCATCAAAAGGTATTGATCCTACGGTAGGTTCAGTGATTGGTAAAGCATTACAAGATCATAATGAACCAGGACATGGCGTAATTGAAATGGTAGTGGGTAGAGTATAATGGCACAACAAAATATAAACATAGGTTCAAGTGCAAACAAAGGTGACGGTGATCCGATAAGAACCGCCTTTAGTAAAGCAGAGAACAACTTCACAGACTTATACACAAGATTAGTTGTTGTGGAAGGTCAGGTTGGTGTTTCGAACCAAGGTGGTGCTACAATACAACAAAGTATCATTGGAGATGTTATAGGTGCAGATTCAACTGTAATAGTTAACCATGCTACAAGCACAGTTACAGCACAAAACATCGTAGGAAATTTAAAAGGTTCAGTTGTAGGAGATGATTCAACAGTAATTATTGATGGTGTTAGTAATACTATTCCATACGCAGTATTGAGTGGTGCACCAACTATACCAACAAACAATAATCAGTTAACAAACGGTGCTGGTTACTTAACTGCTGAAACAATTACTTTAACAACATTAAAAACAGAGGTAGCGGCAAGTACAGATTTCGCTGACTTTAAAACAAGGATAGCGGCATTATAAATATGTTAGTAGGAAAACAAAATGGCAAATAGAATACCACTAGTAGTAGATACAACGGAAAATAAGATCAAAGAGTTACCAGTCGGTGATAATTTAGATCTTGGCGGATCTGGTCTTACTAACGTAGGAACAGTAAACGCAACAGACGTAAGAATTAACAACGTATCATTTAACAATCCGTTCAGTGGTGATTATAATGATTTAGCTAACAAGCCAATTATTCCAACAGTACCAAGTGCCTTAAGTGCTTTTGCAAATGACGTTGGTTACTTGTCAGCAGGTACTACAACGGATCAAGTTAACGAAGGTACAACTAATTTATACTTTTCAAATGCTAGAACAGATGCACGTATTAATAGTGCAAACTTACAAGCATTAGCCAACGTAACAAATCCAGCGGCTGGTGATGATGGTAAAGTAGTATACTATGATCATGCTTCACAAACTTTCAAATACAAAGCTACTGTTACAGAATTAGATACATTAGACACAGTTTTAACCAGAGGTAACAGCACAACAAAAGATATTATTACAACAGGCAGAGTTTATTTTGCTAACGTATTCGCAACATTGGCAGACTTACCAAGTGCATCTAGCTATCATGGTATGTTCGCACACGTACATGGTACAGGTAAAGCCTACTTTGCACACGCAGGTGTTTGGATACCACTAGCACAAGAAAGTGGTGGAACATTATTACAAGTAGCGGCTGATGATTCAACAGTTAGAAGTATTGGCTACGGTGAAACAATGCAAATTACAGGTGGCGGTGGTATTACTACTGCTTCTGATGTTGAAGGTAATATCATTATTACTGCTTCAATAAACTTAGGCGATATTAATGATGTAACCACAACAGGTGCTAACAATGGACAAGCCCTTATTTGGAACAACGCATTAAGTAGATGGGAGCCAGGATCAGTTTCAAGTTCAATCAGCGAGATAGGTGATCTATCAGATGTTGATGTTACAACGGTTGCTCCACAAAATGATTATGCTTTAAGTTGGAACGCAAGTGTAAACAAATGGAGACCTCGTGCGTTAAACAACATTGATGCCGCAACTATTCAAGTAACAACTGATAATAGTGCCGCAACACAATATCCAATGTTTGTAGGATCTAACGGTGGTGCTCAACAAACAGCTAGAACAGATGCAAACTTTAATTACAATCCAAACACTAATACACTTGGAGTAAATGTAATTAATGCATCAACACTTGGTACAACAGATTTAAACGTTAGTGGAACATTAGATAACGGATCAAACGAAATTACAGTTGGCACACACTTCAAGATGGCAAGTGCCGCAGAAACTAGATACTATGCAGGTGACAACGGAAACTATACTGCCGTTAGAGCACCAGCAACTTTATCAGGTAACACAACATTTATTTTACCAGACGGTGATGGTAGTGCAGATCAAGTATTAAAAACAAATGGTGCAGGCGTATTAGATTGGGTTGATCAAACAGGCGGTGGCGGTGGTGCACAAAACTTATTCAGCACAATAGCAGTAGCAGGACAAACAAACGTTGTAGCAGATTCAACAACAGATACATTAACACTGGCGGCTGGTACAAACATTACTATTACAACTGATACATCAACAGATACAATTACAATTAATGCATCAGGTGGCGGTGGAGCAGGTAATCCAGGTGGGTCTGATACACAGGTACAATTCAATGATGGTGGTAGCACATTTGGTGGTGACGCAGGATTAGTATACAATAAATCAACTGATACATTAACAGGTGTAAACATATCCGCAACAACTATAAGTGCAACAACAGTAACAGCAGATACATTACAAACATCAGGAACTGGTATACCAACATTTACAAGTGCAAGTAACATTATATTTGATGCCGCGAATGCCGTTGTATTACAGAGAACTCCTTTAAGATTAGGAAGTTATGACCAAGATGGATTAAATGCTTTAGTACCACAAAAAGGTGATGTTGTATTTGATCAAAATGCAAGTGACATGGTATTCTACAATGGTAGTGATTGGGTAGGATCAGGATCACAGTTTAGCTTTAGCATAGGTGCTGATGACTCTTCAATGCAATTAATAAGCAGAGGAGAATCAATCAAGATTGCAGGTGGTACAGGTATTACAACTTCAAGTGATACAGAAGGTAATATTACTATTACACGTGCCAACATTATGATAGATAACCTATCAGATGTTACTATAACAGCACCAAGTAACGGACAAGTTTTAAAATACAATGGTAGTAATTGGGTTAACGGCACTGATAACGAAGGCAGTGGTGGTATTAGTATTAGTTCTCCAAATGCAGGTGATATGGTTTATTACAATGGTAGTGCTTGGGCGGCTACACAAGGTCCAGTTTACTACTACACAGTATCATCAAATGGTTCAAGTGCATACAGATTTGCAGGACCAGGTGTTAGTGCAACAGCTGACAATCCAAACTTAACATTGTACAAAGGTGCTACGTATATTTTCAACAACACTACAGGATCAGGACATCCATTTGCAATTAGAACAGGCAGTGGTGGAAGTTCTTTTACAGAAGGTGTTAGTGGGTCAACAACAGGAACACAAACATTTACAGTACCACATGAACCAAGTGATACGTCATTGGTATACCAGTGTACAATTCACGGGGGCATGATAGGTAACTTAACAATAGTCTAGGAGTTACTATGTCAGAGAAACATTACGTCGTTTCATTAAAAAAGGGAGTAGATAAGGAACAGTTCTTAAATGAACTGAACACATCAACATCTATTACTGACATTCCAGATAGAGTAGTCGATAACGTAAACACTAGACCAATCAGTAAACGTATGCTAGAGGTTGCTCTTACAGATGAAGAAGCAACAGAATTATTAAAAGATTCAAGAGTAGGTGGAGTCAACGAACCTTTGGTTTGGGACGATGAATGGCTAGACTATGAGCAAGAAGGAACGTTCATTAGAAACAGCACATCTACTTCAAGAGACAACTGGGGATTTAAAAGACACTCAGCAACAGTAAATGAATGGGGATCTAGCACAGGAAATGATTTAGGTGGATCATATGATTATCATTTAGATGGTAGTGGTATTGATTACATACACCAAGAAACAAAATTTAGATACGATCATCAAGAATGGCAAGACAAAGATGGCAATAGTCGTCTACAACAGTTTCAATGGAATACACTTCCTAACTGTGGGTCAATAGCAACATTAGATTATAGCAGTTCATCAGGTTCAAGCTATCATGCTACTCACTGTGCCGGAACGGCAGTTGGTAAAACATATGGTTGGGCCAAGAACGCAAACATATTTTGTTTGGATATGAATACTGTAAACTCAAGCTATTGGTTTGATGCTATCAAAGAATTTCACAAAGCAAAAACTATTAATCCAATCACAGGATTTAAAAGACCAACTGTGGTAAGTGCTAGTTGGGGTTACAAATCATATTTCTCAAACATTACAGATATTAACTTTAGAGGATCAAGTGTTGGTTCTGTTAAAAGTTCACAGTATGGAATGATTGGAGATAGTTCAAATAGATTCAATGCACAGATTTATAACTTGATGGCAGAAGTAGAAGAAATGCAAGACGAAGGTGTACACTATCATAAGAGTGCAGGTAACCAAGCACAAAAATTATGTTTCTCAGGAGATGTAGATTATAACAACTATATTACAAGAAGTGTAAACTCAGGAGGAATTACAGCAGGTAATCCTATATACTACAATAGAGGTGCAGGTAACATAGGTCCTCATACTATTGTATGTGGTAACTTAGATAGTGCATTATATTCAAGTTCAGAAGCTTGTCAATCAGGAAGTGATAAAGGACCAAGAGTTGATGTTTATGCGGCAGGAACAAATATTGTTAGTGCATATAATACAAGCTCATCAGCAATATATAATTTAACAGGAACATCAATGAGTACTCCTAATGTAGCAGGAATGAGCTGTTTAGTATTACAATTAAATCCAGGATTTACTCCTGCACAATTACGTAACTGGTGGCATACTAACAGTCTTAAAGGACAACTATATCAAGGTTCAACAGATGAAAGTAATCCATCTACGTTCTTTAACAACAACAGAAATTTAATGAGTCCAGATGCAACATCAAACAGAATTGCTTATCTTGGTAACTTAAATAAAAGCAAAACGTTTAGTAAGAAAAAAGGTTTAGATACAACAGGACCGTCAGGATTTAAAATGAGTGGTAATAACTAATGGAAGAATTTAGAGTTATAACAAACAAGGGAACCGATGTAGCTGAAATAGATCAGTTACTACAAAAAGACACGTCAGGTGATTCTAGTGTTGATTCTAATATCATTCCTGATAGAACTTGTGATGTTTCACACGCAAAAGCAACTAACAATAGAATTACTTGTTATATGCTTGAACCAGAAGAAGCAGTTAAACTTAAAAACGATCCTAGAATTAAAGATGTAGAACCTTCAAGCACTGATCAGGCGGCAGAGCCTTTTGCAGTACAGAATGATCAATTCCAAAGAACAATTACAGATAACCAAGCTGATAAGAACTGGGGATTGTATAGACACTTATTTCAAGAGTGGCAAGCCAATCAAGCGGCAAGTAGCACGTTCTCAGGAGATTATACTTACACACTAGATGGAACAGGCGTAGACATTGTTATACAAGATGACGGTGTTGATCCTACAGGACATCCTGAGTGGGAAGACTACAATGGTACTACAAGGTTCCAACAAATAGATTGGTATGCGGCATCAGGTGTATCTGGAACAATGCCTGCTAACCATTACACAAATATAACTAATGATTCAAACAGAGCAGGTGCTCATGGTAGTCATTGCTGTGGTATTGCCGCAGGTAAGACATACGGTTGGGCCAAGAATGCACAATTATTTTCAGTAAGATTGTTTGGTGGAAGTGCGGCCATGAACATGAACGATATCTATGATGTTATCAGAGAATGGCATTTAAGAAAACCAATTGATCCTAACACAGGATTTAGACGTCCTACTATCGTTAATCAGAGTTGGGGATACAGTTGGTATTACAGCAACAATGCTGGTGCACAATTACAATCAATCTTTTTTAAAGGTGTAGATCAAAACATTACACCAGCAAGTTTTTCAAGTGCGTTTGTAAACTATGGAATGGTTAATTCAAAACATCCTACACAAAATAGTTTTGCAGACACAGAACAAGAAATGTTAACTGATGCAGGTATTATCTGTGTTAAGGCGGCCGGTAACGCATATCACCCTTGTGCGTATGGAGTAGCAGGATCAGGTGAATACGGCAGTGACATTTATAACAGCTATTACACAATTAATCAATATCATAACGGACAAGGTGTTGCCGCAGGACAACCTGTGTATTATAACAGACCAAGTTCACCACATAGCACAGATACGTTATGGGTAGCAAACATGGATACAACACAATATGGTAGTGATGAAAAAGTAAGAGTTGACAGTGAACGTGGACCAAGAATAGATATTACTGCCGCAGGTGATGATATTTCTAGTGCAACTAGCCAAACAAGTATATACGGATCTAAACAACTCTATCCAGGAAGTTCAACACACTACATGGCTAAGATAGGTGGAACTAGCATGGCGGCTCCGCAAATAACAGGAATGGGTGCATTATGGTTACAAGCAAATCCAGGTGGAACTGCACAACAATTTAAAGACTTCTTAAAAAATAATGCTAACGCAACACTATATGACAGTGGTACAGCAGAAAGCTTCAGTTACAGCAACAGCTATCCACGTTTATACGGTGCTCCTAATAGGGTAGCACATTGGCCTTACAGCAGTCCAAATCCTATTAGATTTAGAGGCACTAACGGGAACGATCAATAGATAAATATAGTATAGGAAGAGAAAATGGCTTTACAAACAATAAACATAGGAACACTAGCAAACGACGGAACAGGTGATGATCTGCGTGAAGCGTTTATTAAGGTTAATCAAAACTTCGATGATCTAGATTTACGTTCTCCAGAAAGTACAACTGTTACTAATTTAGGTAATACTGGTGAAGGTGTTTTTGCACAAAAAGTTGGTTCTCAACTACAAATGAAGAAACTAGTACAGGGTTCAAATGTAACACTAACTAGTTCTACTACAGGAATTACAATTAATGCTACTGGTGGTTTACAACAATTAAACGTTGTTTCAGACAGTGGTAGTATGCAAATAGCAGACGGTGGCACACTTAATATATTTGGTGGTGCTGGTGCTAATACAAGTGTAAGCGGAAACGTATTAACAATAGCTTCACAGGCTGAAGTCAAGTCAGATACTACACCAGAACTAGGCGGAAGTCTAAATGCTGGTGGAAATGACATTTCTAATGTAAATACACTTACAGCAAGTAACTTCAGCGGTGCACTAACTGGTAACGTACAAGGGTTAGTATACGGCGTTGATATTAGAAACATTGAACCTAACACAGCAGGTTTTGACTTTGGTAGTTTAAGTAATGATGTTAGAGGTTTGTCAGATTGGTTAATATACGAAACTGATATAGACTTCGGAGCAATACTAACACCAGATGCTAGAAGCTTTGATGCAGGGGTTATAAGTTAAGGATAAAAAATGGCAACACTAACAATTACATCAAACGGTTTACCTAATCCGGCGGCATTTGGAAAGCCATTCGGACAAAATGCTTTTTCACCAAGTGCAAATGTTGTATCTGGACAATCATATAATTATTCATTTACTTACAGAGGTGGAGAAAATACAAGTAATCCGCAGTTAGTGACTTCACTTACTCCATTAGGTATCTTTAACAATGGTGTTGTTTTCTTTAGTCCAAGTGCAGGAGTAGGACAAGTTCCTCCAGGATTAGATCCAACAGCAGATGCACCAGGAACAGGATTCGAATATAACGCAGTTCAATTTAGAACAAACTACGGCGGAGATGACGCAGGTGGTTGGCCAGAAACTGATGGACAATATCACTATATGTCAGGGCAGTTTTTAAACTTACCAACAGGTTCAAGTGAATCAACAGCAGGTTGGAGTACAGCAATGGTAACAAGTGCTTCACCGGCCGCTACATATTACACAGGAAGTAACTTCAGCGGAGATCACTTTAGACACGCAGATGGACACAGTAAGATTTTAGGATATTGTTTTGACGGTTATCCTATTTACGGACCTTATGGCTATTCAGACTACAATGACCCATCATCAGTAGTAGTTAGAATGACAAGCTCATATCAATACTACTCAACAGAACCAACAGGTAGAGGATACTTGTACGGTGCCAAAACAGCAGGAACATTTATTAACGATCACGAGTATCAAATAGGTACAGGGTTATTAGATGAATTCAATGGTAGATTTGAAAAAACACCTGAGTATGTTAACGGTACATATTGTTATCATGTTAGTGTAGATTCTAGTTTACAGCCCGTATATCCATACATTGTTGGGCCTAGCACTAAACAACAAAGAGCATATTAATAGCCATCAATTCCGATAAATACTGTAAAGTTTAAGGATTTGATATGGCAGTACCACAGTGGACACAAAAATCAGGATATAAGTTAGCAACTCTACAGGAAAGAGTTACTACTACTATCACATTACCTATTGCTCCAGGATCATCTAGTGGAACAGGGTTTGACCCTGGTACTACAGAAATCAGCTTTCCTGCACAAAGTAGGATATCAAATACAACTGTAATAAACATTGAAAAGACTTGGACACAAGGTGGTAATTCTGTTACTTACACTTATCCAATAGCAATCAGAATACCTACTATTACTGCACTCAATGATAAACGTATTCCTGTTGCAATTTTACTACACGGTGCTGGTGGTAATGGTACTAATGAAATAGGTAGTTGGCAAAATTATTTAGGTGATCATATTCTTGTTGCTCCAACTGGTTACAACAACGAATGGAATGTTGCACACGAAAATACAAAAGCACCAGATATAGAATTTTTACAAGATTTAATTACACAACTAAAATTGTTTAGTAACGTAGATAACACTAAAATAAGACTAGTTGGTTTTAGTAATGGTGCGGCATTGGCTAACAGAGCTTACGTACAAATAGATGACACAGCAATAGATGTTATCTGTACCATAGGCACACAATTCTTTGACCCTATGTTTAGAAATGATACATTTTACATTCCATCAGGTGAAACTGGAATTACAACAGCAGAATACAATACTGCAAAGACTCCGACAACAGGAAGAAAGTTTTTAAACATACACGGAACAGCTGATACAACTATTCCTTATGCAGGTGGCTCACACGCATTTGGTTATAGTTTCTTAGGTGCTCAAGAAAGTGTTTATGAAGTAGCAAAGTCACAAGGATACACAGGAAATATTATTCCAGACGCAGGAGGAATATATTATGGTGTAACTGGAGTTTATTATTACTCATACCTTGCAGGTCAAGTTACACACTACAAGACACCAGCAGGTCATGGTGTAGAAGATTACATGAAGAACATTATTGGATTGTTCTTAGGATATACTCAAGCATCTGCACCTAACATATTTTTAGAGCAAGGTTCCGTAACAGACATTAACTTAAACACAGACGTAATTACACTTATTAGTGGAGAACTTCCACCAGGTATGCGTTTGGTAGACAACAAGGTTGTAGGTACACCATTTGAAGTATCTAGAGATACAGAATATGAATTTGTTTTAAGAGCTAAAAACAATGATGGTGTTAGAGATAGAACACTTAAGATAGAAATACAAGGACCTGACATTCCTGTATGGACAACAGCAGAAGGTAAACTACCATTAGGACCTAATAATAGTTTTTACATTTTAGATAGTAGTGTAGTAGACTTTCAACTTTCAGCCATAGACGCAGATTTACCAACAGGGCAAACTTTGGAATATTATATTGGTGATGGCGACGGTACGCTACCTCCAGGAATAACGCTAACCACAGATGGTAAGTTAGTTGGTATTGTAGATCCTATATTAGCACTTGATGAAAGAAGTGGTAATGGATTTTACGATATGGCACAGTTTGACTCATATGCGTTTGACTTTGGTATGAGAAGTGCAAACGGTTTTGAAAGTTATTACTACGATACGCAAGGGTACGACTATGCTATTAAGACACAGAGTCCTAAGAAGTTAAACAGAACATATGAATTTACTGTAAGTGTAAGTGATGGCGATACAATTACAAAAAGAAAGTTTCAAATATTTTTAGTAGGTGATGACTTCCTACGTGCAGATAATACTATCATGCAAATAGGTACAGGTATATTTACTGCGGACAACACGTTCATTAGAACACCTATGTGGTTAACTCCTGCGGACTTAGGTTTCAAAAGAGCAAACAACTATGTAACTATTTTCTTAGATGTGTTTGATCCTAACTCACTTGTAGGAGAATTAAGATACTTATTAAAAGCAACTAATCCAGATAACTCAACAAGTACAATACCACCAGGTATGACACTAGATGTTACAACTGGTGAGATTGCAGGTCGTGTACCTTATATGCCTGCGGTAACTAAAGAATACAAATTTACAGTTTCAGCACAGAGATTTATAGATCAAAGTTTATATGCTGAAAAAGAAAAAACATTTACAGTAAGAGTATTAGGAGAAGTTGAAAGTACAATTACTTGGAATACTGCGGAGGCACTTGGTAGCATCAATGCAAACTTTATTAGTACGTTTGCCGTTAGTGCCACAACAACTGTAACTGATACAGCATTATTATATGACGTAACAGCAGGAACTTTACCACCAGGATTAAAACTTAACCATAATGGTGAAATAGTTGGTAAGGTAAGACAGTTTGCTACAGGAACCGATTTAGGATTAACAACTATCGATGCAAACAATTTTAGTTTGGACGGTGGTACAACAAGCATTGATAGAAAATTCAGTTTCACAGTAAGAGCTAGAGATAGATTTGGATTTAGTGCAACTACTAGAGAATTCAACATTGTAGTAAGTGATCCAGACAACGTAACATACAGTAACCTCTACGTAAAACCCCTTCTTAAAGCTACACAGAGGTCTGCATACAGCAACTTCATTGGTGACCCTAACGTGTTTACACCAGGATCAATTTATAGACCAAATGACCCAGAATTTGGATTACAAAAAGAAGTTAAGATGCTTGTATACTCTGGATTGGAAACAAAAGAAATTAGAAACTATATCGCGGCAACTAGATTAAACCATAAAAGAAAAAGATTTAAAATGGGTGCAATCAAAACAGCCGTTGCCCAAAAGTCAGGAACTAGCACAACTATATATGAAGTAGTTTATGTTGAAGTAATTGACCCAAGTGATATAAACAGTGGTACATTAAAAGTAAGAACAAAGGATACTATTAGAAGTAATAAAAAAATTACTGTTGATAGTGTTGAATACGAAACTAGAGATGATGCATCTAAGGAAGGTGCAGGATTGGCAGTATTTACTATTGAAAATTCAATTGGTAGAAATGTAATTGTTAGGGCGTTCGGAAACGATCTATCTGTTCTAGCAAGAAACGGTGGTAGTATAATTATTGACGCTAATGGTATTATTCAAGTAACTACTAGAACTGGTGCAGTTCTAACTGCTGGACAGATTGCAACTACATCAAGTGATCCATTTAGATTTAGACCAGATGGTACACCTATTAAAGTATCAAGTACTGCCGTTAATATCAGTGATCCAAATGACCAAAGCAGATACATTAGTAACATCACAAATATGCGTGAAAATTTAAGTAAAGTAGGTACTACAGAACAGAACTTCTTACCATTATGGATGTCAACTGCACAGACCAATTCAGTAGAAGAACTAGGATATGTAACTGCTATTCCACTATGCTATTGTAAGCCTGGTACAAGTGCCCAAATACTGCTTAATATACAGAATAACGGGTTTGATTTCCGTCAATTAGACTTCGAAATTGACAGATATGTCATAGATAATACAACAGGAAACAGCAACGAGCAGTATATTCCTTTCGGGAATTATAGCTTTAATGTTTAACGTGGATAAATATATACACTAGAGAGGAACAAAAATGGCAAGTAATATTAGTAGTACAGGTGTTGACGCAACATTTCCTATAGCAGGTCAGGATAATGACTCGCAAGGATTTAGAAATAACTTCAACACTATTAAGAACAATTTTACAGCGGCTAAGAGTGAAATCGAAGCATTACAAACTGATACTGCAAAGTTAAATGCCGCGAACAACTTTCTAGGAAATGACGTTAGCGGAGCAAACTTAATAGCTAACACTGAAAAAGTATATCCAGGTGGAACTGTAACAAGTCCACAAAACGTATCATTTACAAATGGTAACTATCAAACATTTACTATTGGTAACTCAATTACACTTACATTTGCTGATTGGCCAACAAGCAACAAAGTAGGTAAGATTAGACTAGTGTTATTAGACACACTAGGTGACAGTACTGCAAGAACAGTAACTTGGGCAACATCAGGCGGTGGAACAATTAAATATGGTCCAGGCTTTCCAAGTCCATGTGTAGTAGATTCAAACGTAAACCCAATGGTATTAGATTTTTGGACTGCTGACGGTGGAACAACTGTGTTTGCTGAGTACGTTGGCGTCTTTAGTTAATAACTACACAGGATTAAATTATGGATCATCCGTTAGGCGAAGATACTGCTAATCTCTCAGATGAACAATTAGACGAAAAGATTGTTTTACTAACCAAGAAATTTTTTCAAACACGTAACCCTGCCGCAAAAAGCCAAATTAACATACTACTCGATATGTACAAGCTGGAACGACATACCCGTTTAGAGAAAAAACGGTTAAATGGATCCAATTCAGATCTTGACAAATTAATCAACATCGAGTAAAATATAATAATGCTGATGAAAACTGACGAACTAGGTATACCACGATTCTCGAACAAAGATTTACTCAATATGATCTACACAGGAAATATTGATAAGTGTCATGTGGTATTGTGTGATCCAAGTGATGACATAGAAAAGTTCAATCAACACGCAAAAGAAAATGGTATGGATACACTAAAGGAATATATTCCATTAGATGTTGACAAAGACCAATTTGATAAAACATTACAGTCAGAATGGTTTATGCCAGATGAATACAAGAACTTAGATGTTTATAGATTCTTGGAAGAAAAATGTGAAACACCAGAGCAGATTGTAAGAGTAGATGAAGAATTAGTAGAATTTGAGAAAAGAGATATGCTCAATTTATTACGTTATATGGTATATTTGGTAAGCTATATGCGTGAAAACAATATTGTATGGGGAGTAGGACGTGGTAGTAGTACGGCTAGTTATGTGCTATTCTTAATTGGAATACATAAGATAGACTCAATCCAGTTTGGACTAGACTGGCGTGAGTTCCTTAGATAAATACGTATATAATAGGAGAAACGTTATGGCAGTAAAACAAAGCGGTCGAAAGCAATATAAAACCATGCAGGGAAAAGCTGTAGATATGGATTTGCTTAGACAAAGAAATGAACTTACTCCGGCTGTAGGAAATGCCCGTGTAAATGCACGTGGTGATGAATTAGGCCCAGGTGGTAAGATTATTAAGAAACGCGAAGATGTTTTAGCAGAGTACTATAGAGATCATCCTCAGGCTGTTCCGGATGAAGTTCCAGGACAAGGCGTTGCAGAAGCAGATGCAGAAACTACAATAGCACAAACTAAAGTTGCTGAAGAAAAAGTTGCACCTGTAAAAAAGGCGGCACCTAAGAAATCAGCAGTAGAAGATGAGATGGCAGAAATTGACCAAGAAGCAGTTGAAACAGGTGCTGAATGGGTTGAAGATGCCGATGGTAATTTTGTAAAAAAAGGAAAATAGGAATATGGATACTTCATCATTAGGTGCAGGGCCTAAGCTCAAACCTACTATGAAGGGCAAGTTGCGTCCTATCAGAGATCGTGTACTAGCATATGACATGAACTTTGGTGAAAGAACTACTAAAGGCGGAATCATCATTACAAGTGATGATGGGCTGGAAAGAGGTGTTCGCTCACGTTGGTGTAGAGTGTATGCCAAAGGTCCTGAAAACAAAGACGAATATGAAGTAGGTGATTGGATCTACGTAGATCATGGACGTTGGAGTAGAGGGGTAAAACTTGATGAGCCAGACTTAGGTGATATTGAAGTAAGGCTTATAGACAATAAAGACATTTTGCTTTATAGCAAAGAGATGCCAGATGATGACGGCATCGGACATTCCACAGACTTATCACAACCATCGATAGACCCACAGAGTTTTATCAAAGAATAGAAAGGACACTACCTTGCCTAAAGTAGATCTTAATAAGTACAAAGAATTTGTACAAGAAGTAACGAGTAAAGAAAGCAACCAGTTGTCAGAAATGTTTTATGCAACTAAAGAGCTTGAAGCAAAAAACCCTAACGTTAATATGTCCTTATTGCTAACTGGTGGCATTGGGTTATCATCAGAAACAGGAGAATTTAATGAAATTATTAAAAAATGTATCTTCCAAGGCAAACCTCTTAATGATGAGACTGTATTTCACTGTAAACGAGAACTTGGTGACATTATGTGGTATTGGATTAGTTCTTGCCGTGCTCTTGGTTTGGACCCTAACGAAGTAATAGAAGAAAACGTTAACAAACTAAAAGCAAGATATCCAGGTGGAGAATTTGATGTCCATTATTCAGAGAACCGCCAAGAAGGTGACTTATAAAAGCCTGGCAGATTAAATACTGTCATGGACGTAGAAACAATCAAAGTATTAGATGATGTCATACCAAAATGGCTACATCAAAAAGCAGTAGAAACTGTACCCTACCTTCCACTTAAATGGGGACACAGAGGATTAGGTCCTGACCAAGGATATCAGTTCTTTAGTGATGCCTGGAAACACGAAGAAATAGATGATGCACCTTGGGTATTACAAGCCCTATGGATGGCATTTGAAGAACAAAAACACCTTATCGATCCCGATGTTGGTGACATACAGCTTAACCAGATCCAAGTTAACTTGACGACTAAGGACCATATAGGTGGTCTTCATGTTGACACACAAGGAGATACAAAGGCATATACTATGGTTTATTCAGTTATAGGCGATAGTGGAATGAACTTTTATAATAATGATAGCGAACTAAAACATAGTGTTGATTATGGAGATGCTAGATGTATAGTATTTCCAAGTGCAATGATACATGAAGGACAACCGCCTAAAGAAGCAAGTCCAAGAGTAACAGTAGGATTTATTTTTAGTGGTAGGTCATCTAAGTTTGCTAGAGATAGAGGAGTTATCATGCCTATATTTAAAAAGGAGCAAGAAGAAATTGTCAAATAATATTATAGTAATGGACGATGCTGTTCCTGAATGGCTACAAGAACAATGCGAAGCTACCTTACCGCACCAACCAGTAGTATTCGGTGAAAAAGGATTTAGTTCACATTGGCCAAACCTAAACGATTTACCTTGGGAAATAAAAGCCCTTTGGTGTGCAATTAATTTCAAAAGACACGACATCAAAGCAAAGATTCCTTTGTTTGGAAAAGCAGGATTGTTAACCTTATTAAATGTCAAAACAATTATGTCAACACAAGAACATTATCCTGATATAATTGCATTTGACGAACCATACGATACTGATGCTTCAGGTAAGATGGTTTATTCTGATAAGTCCAATTGGGTAGTTTATTATATGTTACAAGGTGATAGTGGAATGGAATTTTATCATAGAGATGGTAAAACTATTTTCGAAACAGTAGAATTCAAAAAAGGTAGATGTATTGCCTTCCCCGCTCGAACTGTACATAAAGAATTAAAGCCAAATAAGATTACTCCAAGATTTAGTATATCTTTCCTTTTTTCTGGATTATATGCTTGACTTTTAATAATCTTTATTGTATAATAATACAAACTAGGAGATTATATGAAACTTCCAACAACTGAATTACAGGGTATTGGAACCACTGGAGCCACTGGTATCGTATTAATGGTACTGCATATAATTGGCTTTTTACAAGGGTGGGCTTGGCCTATATTGTATGTGATATTGATACTGATGGGTATTGGACAGGAACGTGGTGCCAAAAAACAATGAAGTTAACCATACAAGATATTGGTGGTAGTATTGCCAAAGAAGATGAAAGATATGTTGTAAAGGATAATACAACACTAACCAATCTTGTAGTAAGTAGCACGGATTTAAAAGCAACCAAATCAACTAGCGGACATAAGCACGAAGGACAAGAAGAAGTTTATTACTTTGTCAAAGGTTCTGGTAGAATGGAACTAGATGATAAAACCGTAAATGTTAATGAAGGTGATGTAATATTAATTGAAGATGGAGTATTTCATCGTGTTCATGCAGGTCCTTTAGGTTGTTATTTTGTTTGCGTATTTGACGGTAGGAGAAAACATTGACAGTAGGTATTACTTTTAGTACATTTGATTTATTTCATACAGGACACGTTGCTATGCTTAAAGAAGCTAGTAGTAAGTGTGAACATATGATAGTAGGATTGCAATCAGATCCTTCAATTGATAGACCCGAAAAAAATAAACCAATCCAAAGTGTATTTGAACGTTATGTTCAATTATCAGGATGTAAGTATGTTAATGAAATCATTCCTTATGAAACTGAAAAGGACTTAGAAGACATACTTTTAACCTACAATATTGATAAAAGATTTATTGGTGAAGAATATAAAACCAAAGACTTCACTGGAAAGCAGATTTGTGTTGACAAAGGTATAGAAATATACTATAATAAAAGACAACATTCATTTAGCAGTAGTAACTTAAGGCAAAGGATAATTGATGGACGCAAGTGATGTATTAGTTCTTGAGCAAATCAAGAAATTAAATAAAAAAATTGATAAACTTCAGGATAGCATTGACTCAATTGATGCTAGACTAACTAAACATATAGGCTTTATTGAAAAGACATATGACGGACTACGTAATCCAATTGATGCGGCGAGGAGGTTTTTAGGTAAATGAAAGAACTATGGGTAGAAAAGTATCGTCCTAAGACTGTTGATGGTTACGTATTTAGAGATGAACATCAAAAGGCACAGGTCAAACAGTGGATCAAAGAACAAACTATTCCACACTTGTTATTTTCCGGTAACGCAGGTATTGGTAAGACTACACTTGCAAAGTTACTATTCAACGAATTAGAAATTAATGATTTAGATGTATTAGAGATTAACGCATCTCGTACAAACTCTGTTGATGATGTTAGAGATAAGATTGTTAACTTTGTACAGATGATACCATTTGGAGCATTTAAAGTTGTATTACTTGATGAAGCTGATTACTTGTCCCCTAATGCTCAGGCGGCGTTACGTGGCGTTATGGAAGAATATCACACCACTTCAAGGTTTATTCTTACTTGCAATTACCCCAACCGTATTATTCCTGCTTTGCACAGTCGTTGTCAAGGTTTTCATATTGCTAAAGTAGATATGAATGAGTTTACTGCAAGGGTGGCAGAGATACTTATTGCAGAAGGTGTTACTCCAGACTTGAATACACTAGACACGTATGTAAAAGCAAGTTATCCTGATTTACGTAAATGTATTAATACAGTACAAATGAATTCGCAAGATGGTAAACTACTTGCACCCAATGAAAGCGATAAGAATGAAGCTGACTGGAAACTTGAAATGGTCGAACTGTTTAAAGCAGGTAAGATCAGTGAAGCTCGTAAACTTGTTTGTGCAAGTGCTAGAGCAGAAGAGATGGAAGAAGTTTACAGATGGCTATATGATAACATTGATCTGTTTGGTGACGAAGAAACGCAGGACAAGGCAGTTATCATAATTAAACAAGGACTAGTAGATCACACACTAGTCGTAGATCCAGAGATCAATTTAGCGGCGACATTAATTAAACTAGCAAGGTTATAAATGGATACCAAGTTCGACGGGTTTGTAGGCATTTTTGATAACGTCCTTCCTGAAAATTATATAACAGATATCATAAAGTATTTTGAAGAACTAGATAAAACAGGCTTTATACAATCTACTAAAGACTTTGTTCCAGGACATGAACGAGATATGGACGAAGTACAGTTTATAGAACCGCATATAGTACATCAAGTTCGTGGAGTATTTTTACAAGAGTTTTACAGAGTACTATGGGAAACTGTCTGGCCTATATATACAAATAAATTTAGCATATTAAAAAATACACGCATGAGTGCTGACGGACTAAAAATGAAACGTATTAAGCCAGGTGGTGGATTTCATGATTGGCATTTCGAAACTGGTGGTACTAACAACGATAGACGAGTTGTAGCACAACTGTATTTAAATGACATTGACGAAGCAGGTGAAACAGAATTCTTATATCAAAATAAAAGATTTGCACCAAAGAAAAATAGATTATTATTATGGCCAGCTGATTGGTCTCATACACACAGAGGTAATCCACCAATTGGAAATACAAACAAGTATATCTTAACCACATGGATACAGGAGTCTGAAAGTGAAGATCAGATATTATCATAAGATTGATGGTTGGAGATGGCTAGGCTTTGTACTAGCTATGGTTGGTGCCTTTATTTTAAGTGGGGGTAATCCTGCCGTACAATGGATGGGCTGGTTAGTAGCTTGTTTTAGTTGCATGATCTGGATATATATGGGTATAAAAGATAAAGACGTACCACGTGCTTTAATGGAGTTGTTTTATCTGTTACTAGCTTTGAGGGGTATATATAACTGGATAGTATAACATGACGTACCTAGTAAATGACAAATGTGTAAATTGTAAACACATGGATTGTGTTGAAGTTTGCCCGGTTGACTGTTTTTACGAAGGCGAAAATATGCTTGTAATTAATCCAGACGAATGTATTGACTGCGGAGTATGTGTTCCAGAATGTCCAGTAGATGCTATCATAGAAGAATCTCAAGACGATGGTACTTGGTTTAACTGGAATAGTAAATATAGTGTAGAATGGCCACAAATAACACAGAAGCGAGATGAAGATGTGTTGGCTGATAGAATTCCGGCTGTTAATATTGAGATGTCGGATAAACCAGGTAAGGGAGATTAACTATGAAAATGAGAGCATCACATATACTTTTTTCTTATGCCGGTGCAACCAATAGCACACATAGTAGAGGTATTGCGTTTGCTATGAAAGATGCTGAACGTGTACAAAAAGATATTCAAGATGGCAAGTATTCTTTTGAGATCGCCGCAAAGGAAAATAGTGCTTGTCCAAGTGGAAAGAGATCGGGTGGAGATTTAGGTTGGTTTTTACCAGAAGACATGGTAATAGAATTTTCAACAGCCTGTCAATCAATACCTAAAGGCGAAATGGGGGCTCACCCTATAGTAACACCATTTGGTGTACACATTATATATAGAACAGGATAAAAAATGTCAGTAAAAATAATCTCTTATAGCAAGGCGCCTGACAATACAGATTTAAGTGACTTGCAAGAACTAATTGCCTACTGTGCCAGAGTAAGCAATCCAAGTAATCAGATGAACAAGGAAACTAGTGAAAAACTAATCAAGTATCTAGTAAAACACAAACACTGGTCGCCATTAGAAATGGTTAGTGCTTGTTTAGAAATAGAAACAACAAGAGATATTGCACATCAAATAGTACGACATAGAAGTTTTAGTTTCCAAGAGTTTAGCCAACGTTATGCAAACCCACAAGATATGGAAGAAGCATTTACATATAGAGAGCCAAGACTGCAAGATACAAAGAATAGACAAAACTCAATTGAAGTACATGATCAAAAATTAGAAATGGCATGGGGTAATATGCAAAAAGAAGTAATTGCTACTTCCAAAAAAGCATACGACTGGGCAATTAGAAATGGAATAGCCAAAGAACAAGCCAGAGTCGTACTACCAGAAGGCTTGACTAAGACTAAATTATATATGAATGGTACTTTAAGAAGTTGGGTACATTATATTGAGCTACGTGGTGCTAATGGCACACAAAAAGAACACATGGAAATTGCTCATGCCTGTGCCGAAGTTATTGCAGACATATTTCCATTAATGAAAAGTATAGATGTTTAATAAAAAACAAAAAGCAGTAGTAAATTTTGAAACAGAGAATTGGGCTGTACGTAAATATGCACCCATTAAACCTGCTTCAGAATTTATGCCAGGCCCTTGGAAACAAATGCCTACGTTTACTGATAAGAAACAACACAAAATAGACAGCGATCAAACTGTAAAGGCTTGTCCGGGTATAGGCGACTATATGAAAACAGGCTTTATTATTCCTGCTTGGTGCGATATGGAAATTATCCCAAGCGAAGATGGGCAGATGGTTGAAACTAGATATTCTGATCCTGAATACAATAGTGCATTTCACCCAGCAGATCAAGTACACAATGAAGTAAGTTCTGTTATGCAGAAGTTTGGTGTTAAGTCAGCAGTAAAATTAGATTGTCCTTGGAAGATATGGCAACCTAAGGATTGGAGTTTACTGTATTTGCCTATGTTTTTCTTTGAAGGTAGAAACTATGAAGCTATACCAGGTGTAATAGATCATGACTTGGGTGCTTTGATCAGTCCTATTAACATCATGTTACTGGAAAAGAAAGTTACAAGAATTAAATTAGGTGAACCACTAGTACAAGTGATACCTATTAAACGTGAAAAAGTAACTGCACGTACAAGTGCATTAAGCAAAACTGCCGTTGATAGGCATAATGCTATAATTCAAACCAACAAGATTACATTCAACGGATGGTCTAAGTGGCAACACGCCAAGAAAACCTATGTTGTTGATTCACACGACACAGATCTTCCTGGCGACGAAGCCTAATCCCCGTAAATATCTAATACTTCACTAACCGCTTTGTGTCTTTCAATATCAGTATGTTGAAATCTTACAATATCGATACATGAAGTTTCTCTATATCCCTCTAGTTTTTTTACAAATTCTAAAAGACCGTTGTTTGATTCTCTGTCTGCCTGACGCAAATCTCCTGTAACTACCATATATGATTTCTCACCTATCCTAGTTAACAGCATTTTCATTTGGCTTGGAGTTGCATTTTGCATTTCATCTGCTACAATGAATGCTTTCTTAAATGTTCTTCCTCGCATATATGACAATGGAGCAATCTCTACTACGCCTTCTTGAATCATACCTTCTACTTCTCTTGGGGAGTAGTATTCTTTGAATACATCAAAGATAGGTCTTGTCCAAGGAGCCATTTTATCTTCCATGGTTCCTGGTAAAAACCCAAGGTCTTCATCAACAGACACAGCTGGTCTAGTAATAACAATTTTATCAACCAACCCGTCCTTAAAATTCTTAATAGCCACCTGGACCGCAAGTAGGGTCTTACCGGTTCCCGCTGGACCAATACCAAAGACTATGTCTTTTCTCGGGTCTAACAGTTTTAGCATATATGTTTCTTGATTTTTATTTCTGGGTAGTATTTGTACTTGTTTTGATTGATGTGTATTGAAGTTAATAATATTCGAACGTTGCTGTTCGTAACGCCTTTTGGCACGTTTTGCACCCATTAAGTATCTCCTTTATGAGTTAATCTACTATAAAGGCACCTTAAAGTTGCAAACACACAACTCTTTAGTGCGTCTATAATAATACTTATCAGGATACGGAGCAGACATAACTGCTCACTTATGTTTCGAAACCGGATAAATAAGTGTATAAGGTATAGGTGAAAACAAGATGCATGATGTAATGGACATAGTTAAAAACGTAGAGGGCATATACGAAAGCGATACCGCTTTTAGTATATTAAAAGACTTCGAACGTGTTTTAGATGAATTAGATCTATATGTGTACGAGAACTGGGAAGATGGTGAATTAGTATCAGGCCCTAATATAGAGCGTCATTGGGTGTCATGTGAATTTATGTGGCCTATGGATAAAATGCCAGACCCTATGGGAGGCAAAAGGCTATTAGATTACGATTGTAAAGTAGCATATAAAAAGACTTCAGTAATTAAACCACGTAAGATACGTAAACCAGATGATATTAGACCAGGATCTAAAAAAGGTAAGCTAGACAGACATCCTGTTTGGTGTGTAGAAATTACAATGCCTAAGGATTTAATACTTAATATATACAGTGGTTACAAAGAACAAACAGATTTCGTAAAAGAACCAGCAGTAGCATCAACACAACCAGCAGTAGATGACGTTCCACAAGATGCAGAAGTAAGTGCAGAAGGCGGAGCAGTTTAATGGGATTACAAACAGGCGATCTTAGAGAATTAATTTACGATGTATTTGAAGTTGACTCGTTTAAATCAAAAATGGGTGATGACAAAAACATAGTTGTAATGAGCTTTTCAGCAAGAACAAGAGAATCAGCAAACGACTTAATGAACTTTATAGAAAAAGGTTATCCTTTTGTATTAGATGCTGACGTAACATCAGGTGAACAACCAGATGGTACATATAAAGTATTTGTTGAAATGGAACGTTGCAAGGAATGTCCAGAGCAGGTTGTAGAAGTTGTAGATGGTGTTCAAAAACTAGCTGACTTAGACAAAATGCGTTTTAGATATTACAAAAGTTTCAAAAGCAATGATGTAAGTGTTGAATCAGTTACAAACACAGTACCATTAGACAATGATGCTTACGATATCAAAGTAAATGAAAACAACATGGAAAACTACAAGAACTTTTTTAACAAAAGCTACTTGGACAGTATTGAAATGTTGCAGGACAGCATTACATTTAAGAAAAAATTCAGTGGAGATCTAAAACTAGAAGTTGTTGATTTTGGTAAAACTGAAGATATTAACAAGTCAGTTACAGAGTCCTACGATGTCAATTCTTGGGCGGAAACAATTTACCTTACTAAATACTTAGGCGACTATGATATTGAAAAGTATGGAGATAAGATACTTATTTCCAATAATGGATACACAGCCGTAACTAAAAGGAATTAAAAATGCAATCAAATTACGACAAGTGCTTGGAGACTATTCTGCACCACGAAGGTGGATATGTAAATCACCCTAAAGATCCAGGCGGAGAAACAAACTTAGGTGTTACAAAAAGAGTTTATGAAGAACACGGTGGAACTAAAGACATGAAAGACTTAACAGTTGAAGATGTTGCACCGATTTATAAAAAAGGATATTGGGACAAAATGAAGGGCGACGATTTACCAGGTGGTTTAGACTTATGTGTATTCGACTTTGGTGTTAACGCAGGCCCAGGACGTTCAGCAAAATACTTACAAACAATGATTGGTACAGTTGCTGACGGAGGCATTGGTCCTAATACATTAGCGAAGGTGGCTGAGTATGTTGAAGCACACGGCATAGAGTCAACTATTGAAAATTTTCAAGCTGAAAGACAAAAGTATTATGAGTCTTTGAGTACTTTCGATACGTTCGGAAGAGGTTGGACTAGAAGAGTCGACGAAACTACAGAGTTAGCCAAAAAGTTAGTATGATTAAATACTGCCAAAACTGTGGTAGAGCACACGAAGGCAGATTAATCGAAGAGTTTAAAGACGGTGATAACAAACCAATAGAAGTAGTGGTTTGCGACCATCCACGTTACGAGGAAGAAGATGGAAAAAGTAGTTAAAGCAATAGCAGAACATTTAGACGTTGATGCGTCTAAGGTCGTACCAAGTGCATCTTTGATAGATGACTTAGGTGCTGACGACTTTGATATCGTTGAACTTACCATTGCGATACAAGAAGCAACAGGTACAAGCATTTCAAGTGAAGAAGAAGCTAACGTAAAGACAGTTGGCGACTTTATTAAATTAGTGGAGAGCAAGAGTGTTTAGTTCTATAAAAATTGCATTAATGTTAGTAGTGTTAGCAGGTGCTGGCGGAGGATTTATGTATGTAAAGAATCTAAAAGCAGACTTGGCTACATCAGAAGCTAACAATCTAAAGTTAGAACAAAGTGTTGAAAGTCAAAAGGCTGTTATTACACAGATGAAAGCAGACTTTGAAGCAATGACTAAAATTAAAGCAGAAATAGAAAAACAAAACAAAGTTCTTTTAGCAGAGTTTAAGGCTTTGGATAAAAAGTTTAATAAAATAAACGGAAAAGGCGAAGTACGTGATATTGGTGATCTCGCAACGAAGAGGCCTGAGTCCGTAGAGAAGATAATTAATAAAGGAAGTACCAATGCAATGAGATGTAGCGAAATTGCTATGGGCAGTCCATTAACGGAGAAAGAGAAAAATGCAACTAAGAAGTCTGAAATCAATTCTGAGTGTCCTAGTATTGCTAACCCTAACTACGTTCCTTACTAGTTGCGGTACAGCAGTAAAACAATTAGAAATCTTCTCAGTAAAAGAAGATAGACAACCTCTTGAATTACCTGCACCGTTAACACCTAAATTAGAAGAACTTAAATGGACTATTATTACGTCTGATAATGCTGACGAAGTGTTTGAAAAACTTAAAGCAGGTGGCATTGATCCTGTATTATTTGGCTTAACAGATGATGGCTACGAAGCATTAGCTAAAAACTTCGCACAAATACGTGCTTATATGCTACAACAAGACGAAATAATCAAGTCTTACAAAGAGTACTACGAAGGTACTAAGAACAAACCCAACTCCAAAGACAAGTAATATCAGATAAATACACATATAATACGAGGAGTATATATGTGGGAAATGATAGAAAGAATGGCTACAGATAGACTGTGGATCTACACAGCTCTTGTAGGGTCTTTATTTGGTCTTGCTTTTTCAACTTATTTTAAATCAACAAGACTTGGACTTTGGATGTACGGCCACTTTGACCGCATAGCAGACTACCTTGTTGAACGATGGGGTTGGACTTGGCTACAGCAACCAGATGATGCTTGGAGAAAGAAATATCCATACGTAACTAAAAAGATTGACGAGCTAGAAGCACGTTTAAAGAAGATAGAAAAGAAGAAGTAAAATGTTTGACCAATTAGGAATGGAACTTACAGATATATTAGCCCCGTGGATTGCTATACTAATATCCATATCGGCGGCTTTCTGGTTTAAGGACTTTGCAGTTAACCTAATGTCTGGATTAAAGTTTAAATTTAATCCTGCTTTTAACGAAGGCGATCATATTATATTAGATGACTGTGATGCAATAATTGTAAAGATTGGGTTACGTGAAAGTGTATTTGGTGTTTACAGTGACAAAGGATATGTTTGGAGATTTATTCCGAACGATAGATTAAAATTTCATAAACTTGAAAAGATAATTAATAAAGATTTACATCTTGATTCAGATGCAGAAAAAGGACGTAGAATGCAGGCAATGATTGATAAGGCACAAACAGACGCAATAGAAAAAAATTCAAACGATATAAAAGATATAAAAAATGGACGAAAAAGATAAATTAGATAAGGGGGCAAAGCCTGTGGCAGATGTCAAGAAAAAAGTAAATGTAGAGTTGGAAGTAGACACCTCTGTTAAGGACCTAGGTCCTAACCCGTATGCAAAGTTAATTCATATGGCAAGAGCCGTTGATGCTTGGAGAATTTTTCCAAGATTATTCTTAACTGTTTACATTGTACTTTTATACAAGTGTGTAATTTGGTATATGAACTTACCGCAACCTACTATGGAACAATCAGGTTTGATTAGTATTGTAGTTGGTGCAGGTGCGGCATGGTTTGGTTTATACACTGGAACCAGCAAGAAGTCTGACAAGTAAACTAGCTGATAAGTAATAGTATGGACTATTACAACAGCCTAGGTGTCTCACGAAACGCCTCTAGTAAAGAAATAAAGAGTGCATACAAAAAACAAAGTATGCAACATCACCCTGATCGCACGGGTGGTGACGATACCAAATTCAAAGAAATAAACGAAGCATACCAAACACTATCTGATCCTGAAAAGAAACAGATGTATGATCAGTTTGGTACTACTGATCCACAAAAAATGCACAGAACACACCAAGGTCAACAGTTCCATTTTAACATGGGCGGTAATGGTTTTGAAGAAGTGTTTAGCACATTCTTTGGCGAAGGATTTGGACAAGCTAATCCATTTCAAGGACGCAGACAAATGCGTAATCAAGATATAACTATCGCCGCAGACATTACATTAGAAGATATTATACATGGTAAAGAAGTAATAGCAACATATAGACTGCCAAGTGGCAAGGAACAAACAGTTAATATTACATTACCAAAAGGTGTACGTCCAGGAGATACTATACGTTACTCAGGAATGGGCGGAGACCAAGTTCCAAATATGCCAAGAGGTAATTTGTTTGTAAAAGTAAGAGTCAGAAGACATCCTGACTATGAGGTAGACGGCATAAATTTATATATAGAGAGAAACGTTAGTGTATTCGATCTATTACTAGGCACAAACATCAGAGTTAAAACATTACACGGTAAAGAAATAAGTGTTAGTGTTCCTCCAGGCTCCAATTCAGGTACAACTTTTAGTATAAGTGGACAAGGCTTACCAGACCAAAGAAGTGGTAGAACAGGTAACTTGTTTATGAAGGTTATTGGTATAACACCAAACATTACAAATGAACAAATTAGAGAAAGACTGGCAAAGATAAAAGATGAAATTGATATATCACCCAAATAGTTGGTTAGAAAGAAAAGTAGATCCATTTGATTTCGATAAGCTCAATGCTAAAGAGATCGAAGAACAAATGATTGAGATCATGGATAAGAATCAAGGAGTTGGACTTGCGGCAAACCAAGTTGAACTTAATGCACAAATTTTTATTATCAAACCAAACGGCTTGGAAGGTTATGAAGATGACAAACCTTTTGCAATTATCAATCCTAAAATTACGCAAGTGTCAGAAGAGATGATTGAAGGTGAGGAAGGCTGTTTAAGTTTTCCATTACTATACGTTAAAGTTAAAAGACCACTTGGATTGGTAACAGAGTGTCTTGACTCTAGCGGAAAAGAGTGTACAATAGAGTTAACAGGTTGGAATGCGAGAATCTTTGGTCATGAATATGATCATCTATACGGAATCAACTACATAGATAGAGTAAGTAAATTGAGATTAGATATGGCTAAGAAGAAGCAGAACAAATTAATGAAACGAATATCAAGACAAGTTAAGGATACTAAATTATATGGTTGAACCGAGTGAACAGTTACAGTTAGTTTTTGATAAAGCAGTAGATGTTTCAAAGAAATTACATCACGAGTATGTAACTATTGAACATTTACTATTTGCGATGTTATGCGAAGATAGTTTTGCTAAAATTATAGAAGGCTATGGTGCAGATCCAGAGTTCCTTAAAAAGAACGTAGAGAATTATTTAAAAACACAAACAGAAACAATTCAACTAGACAAAGCACAGGCTAAAAAGTATAAGCCTAAGAAAACACACGCAGTTGAAAGAGTGTTAAACAGAGCATTTACGCAAGTATTGTTTAGTGGACGTAATCATATTGATTGTTCAGATGTATTTTTAAGCATCATGAATGAAAAGAAAAGCTGGTCATACTATCATATCAGTAAATGCAACATTGATAAAGATAAGTTTGCAGACTACTTGAGCAATGAAGTAGCAGACAGCTATGAAGATGAAGAAATGCAGGGTATGGCTACTAGAGCTTTACGTTCATTTACAAGTAATCTTAATTCAGAAGTAGACAAAGGTAAAATTGATCCTGTTATAGGACGTATAGACGAATTAGATTCTATTGCACTCGCTTTAGGTAGACGTGCAAAGAATAACGTTTTGCTAGTGGGTGATCCAGGTGTAGGTAAAACAGCTATTGCTGAAGGCCTTGCCTGGAACATCGTCAACAAGACAGTTCCAGAGTTTTTATTAGAGTATAGTGTTTACAACTTAGACATAGGAAGTATGTTAGCAGGTTCTAAATACAGAGGTGACTTTGAAGAACGTTTTAAACTTGTTATGTCAGCACTAAAGAAACGTGGTAAAACTATTGTATTCATTGATGAAGCACATATGATGAATGGTGCTGGTGCAGGTGGCGGACAAAGTTCCAACGATTTAGCTAATATGTTAAAGCCCGTACTAACTAAAGGCAATATTAAAGTAGTAGCAAGTACAACTTGGGAAGAATATAGAAAGTACTTTGAGAAAGACCGTGCATTAATGCGTAGGTTTGCTAGAGTAACTGTTGACGAGCCAAGTAAAGAAGTAACTAAAGATATCTTAGAAGGTATTAAAAAGTATTATGAGGAGTTTCATAGTACAACTATCACAGAACAAGCTATTGATAGTGCTATTAAATTAAGTGTTAAGTATCAAGCAGATAAGAAACTGCCAGATAAAGCAATTGATTTGATTGACTGTGCTTGTAGTAGATTTAATTTAAAAGATCCAAAAGCTGAAAAAGTAATTGGAGAAGAAGAAGTTCAGTTTGAACTCGCAAAAGCAGTAAACTTACCTGAAGAGCAAGTTAAAGAAAAAGAAACTAACAATCTAGCTAAACTTGAAAAGAATCTTAAAGGTGAGATTTATGGACAAGACAAAGCAATTGATGAGATTGTTGACAAGATACTTGTTGCTCAAGCAGGACTTAAACCAGAAAACAAACCAATTGGATCATTTGTATTCATGGGTCCAACTGGTGTTGGTAAAACTGAAACAGCAAAACAACTTGCTAGTCAGCTAGGAGTTAAGCTAGTTAGATTTGATATGTCAGAGTATCAAGAGAAACATAGTGTTGCCAAACTAATAGGTTCACCTCCAGGTTATGTAGGCTTTGAAGAAAATGCAGGATTGTTAATTACAAAGATTCAAGAAAATCCTAACTGTGTATTATTGTTAGATGAAATTGAGAAATCACATCCTGATGTAAGTTCTTTACTACTACAAATTATGGACAATGGTTTTGTTACAGGTTCAAATGGCAAAACTGCTGACTGTAGAAACATTGTATTAATCCTAACTACTAACTTAGGTTCACAAGAAGCTGAAAGTAATGCTATTGGCTTTGGTGATGTTGTAAAAGAATACGAAGATACAGAGTTGAAAAAATTCTTTGCACCAGAGTTTAGAAATAGACTTGATGGAACAATGACATTTAATAAACTTGAAAAGAATACAATGATAAAAATTGTTGGCAAGTTCCTAGTAGAACTAAAAACTATGCTAACTGAAAAAGGTGTTACAACAACTGTAAGTGACGATGCAATAGACTTGTTAGTTGATAAAGGCTTTGATGCTAAGATGGGTGCAAGACCTTTACAACGTGTAATTGACAAGGACATTAAGACTCCTTTATCTAAGAAACTCTTGTTTGGTGATTTAAAAGATGGTGGTACATTAAATATCGATATTAAAGACGATAAATTTGTATTAAATATCGATAAAATCAAGGAGCAAGAAACCGTTGATCAAAAGAACTAGTAACAAACTGTTTTGGGACAAGTACGCCTACAAGTTAGGCGTATACAATTCCGCTACACATATCTTTAGAAATAAAAGACTAGAGAATGCTAGAGATATCATTGACGGATTAGAACTTAAGAGTGGACAAGGACAGCCATTAAGATTAAAGTTTCACAGATACTCGCAAAGAGAAACTGATATTACTGAAGATGATTTCTTTGATCTTAAAGTTTTAATAAGTCACTTCCAAGATAAAGAAGACTTTATGTTAAGATGTGAAGGATCACGTCTAGGCATATACTCCAACAACGTACAATGGTTAAAGGTAATAGCTAAGAAACTAAAAGATGTTCCTTGGTTATGGGAACCTAGTATGCCTAACTTAGAAAAGAATACTATTGTTGTAAACAAACCAATTGAGTATGAATTTAAAGCATATCTAAATGGTACTGCTGATCCTAACTTTGCTGATTACTGTATAAAAAATAAGGACAAGATTAGAGCTGGAGACAGACTAATACGTGACCTAAAACAGGAACGTAATTTAAAGGGCAAATACATATATGTTAAGAATGATGGCATACTTACTATCGTTAGATTGTTCTTAAATGACAATATAATGCGGATCGATAAGCTCGTATACCAACCCTCAACAAGATAAGTACTTGTATGAAGAAGAAAACTAAAGTATTTGGAAAGAAAAAAGCAAAAAAAGACATACCCTTTGAACCTAAACCATATTACTATACACAACGTGACTGGGATAGAGCAGTAGGGTGGGGAAAAGTACCAAAAGAGTACCAGTACCCTGGAATGGATTATTCGGATAAATAGTAGTATGAGCAGTTCAGAAACAATAATGTCAAATCAAGTACACGCAGGAGACTCTACTTCTGCTACAGTAACAGGTACCAAGTTTAAAGGTGACGGTTACTATGGTAGAGCAGATGGCTTTCACACAGTACAGTATAACGTATCAGGTTTTAATGGTACTATAAAAATGCAAGGTACACTTGCAACTGATCCTGCAGAAGCTGATTACTTTGACATTGATGGAACTGACTCTAACGGCACAGAAGGTAGCTACTTTTACAATTTTACAGGTAACTTTGTATGGGTAAGAGCACACGTAACGTTTACGTCAGGTACTGTACAGAGCATTTTATTGAATCACTAGGATAATAACATGAAGAACTTTATTAATATTGTATGGGATAACAAAGCTATAAGCGAAGTAGATGATTATCTAGTAGATACTGTACTAGAATGTGCTGATGAGGCCTTGCTAGAAGACGAAACTAGCTACGAAACATACGATACTATAGATGGTGGTACTGTATTAGCTGTAGAACTACATAAACAGCTAAATGATGAAGAATCTACTGTTATAGCAGAGCGATTAGCTAATAAATTGTTCGATTTAGGCCACAATAACTTCGATATCGAAATTTCCGTCTAGCTTTAAACTATGATAAATACTCTTAGTATAGGAGTATTCTATGTCTAAAACATTTAAAGATTATTTAAAAGAAACAGAGGAACAAAACCGCTGGGTTGAAGAAACCTACGAGGGTGATGATTTCTACATAGCATATGGTGATATGTGGTTCAACGAAGATGAGATCGTAGACGAAGCAGAATACCAAGGACGTAAAGTTAAACTAGGCAAGCCAATGAGAGGCGATGTCAAGAAGTTCAAAGTATACGTTAAAGATCCAAAGACTAAGAATGTTAAAAAAGTAAACTTTGGTGATCCTAATATGAAGATTAAAAAATCAAACCCTGCAAGACGCAGATCATTCAGAGCTAGACATAACTGCGATAATCCAGGTCCAAGAACAAAAGCAAGATATTGGAGTTGCCGCAAATGGTAAAACTAGTTGAATTTACAGATGACAAGCACGAAGAAGATTTAGGCTTTAATGTTGTTGAAGACTTATGTCAACACATGAGAAACGATCCTATGTTCTATCGTAAACAATATTATCCAATGATGGCATTAATGCAGGATAAATTAAAGAAGGGTGAAACACTTGATCAAAGAGAGATGTTAGCACCTATGATAGAAAAAGGTTGTAAGCATTACTGCTCTAAATACGATATTCCAAAAAGTCCAGAAGAACTTTTAACTAAAGAAGATTATACTGCAATAGTTGAAAAGTTATATGGAGAAGAAATGGAGTTGATCAGAGATGGAGATTATTAATGTTTCTGAGGGAACTATTCGAGGCTCCTAAAACTGCCGTATTTGCTTTCGGGCGAATGAATCCTCCAACCATTGGACACGCAAAACTAGTTGACGTTGTAAAGGGACAAGACGGTAAACCTTTTCTATTCTTAACACACACTCAAAAACCTAAAACAGATCCTTTAAGTTTTGCAGAGAAAGTTTTCTTTGCACAAAAAAGTTTTACAGGTATTGAGATAGGAAACCAAACAGTTAAAACAATCATAGATGCTATGAAGCATTTAGAAAAAGCAGGCTACACAGATATCATTTATGTAGCAGGATCAGATAGAGTTGCATCATTTGAAAAATTATTAAATGACTACAACGGAAAAGATTATAATTTTAATTCAATTAATATAGTAAGTGCAGGACAACGTGATCCAGATGCCGAAGGTGCTGAAGGTATGAGTGCAAGTAAACTTAAAGCCGCGGCCGCAGAAGGTGACTTTGAAACTTTTAAAACAGGTGTTGCTGGAGATGAAAAACTAGCTCAAATGATGTACAACAAAGTTAGAGCAGGAATGGGCATAGAAGAAAGTTTACAAGAGTTAGTAGTTAAACAACAAAAGCCTAAACTAGATGTACTTAATAACATAGCAAGTAGAAGCGATGGTAAACCTTTTCCATTAAGCTGGAACGCAGACTCAAATGAAATTACAGTAGGTGGTAAGATATATGTAGCACCTAAAGAAGCAAATAAATTTTTACGTTTTTACGATGGACAAGAAAAAGAAAATCAAGAACTAATGAACAAAGCTCTTCAAAGTGCAAGTAAGACAGCTAACCTATTTAAAAACATAGGTATAGATTTTGTTTGGAAACAAAACGAAAACTTTGCAGACGGTAAAAAAAAAGGTAAAAGCAGACCCGGTAGAGTAAAAAGATCAGGAGCAAGTTGTAAAGGTTCAGTTACAAGTTTAAGAGCGAAGGCTAAAAAAGCCAGTGGTGAAAAAGCTAAGATGTATCACTGGTGTGCAAACATGAAGTCAGGGAGAAAGAAGTGACGTTTGAAGAGATGTCGATAGATGATAAAATAGACAACTTGAAAATACGTATTAGAAGTTTTAAACACAGATACAAAGAAACACTTTATAAAGAAGATGGACGATATAAAAACACTACAGAGACTAGCAGGGATAGGACAATTTCAAGGTTACACTCCTTTTCAAGTAGACGAGAATCCTAGCATAACTGCAACTGCGGTACGTAAAAAAGAAAAAGAAATGGGCGTCAAGCCTGGAGATAAGGAATGGTTTAAACTTTGGTTTAGCAAACCTTATATGACAGGTACTCCAAAGTTTAGAGGTAGAAAGAAGAAGTAATGAAACTACGTCAACTATATGAAAATGGTGGATTAATTGTGCCCGGTGTTAATACAACAGCAGATGTAGGACCTGACGAAATCAAGAAACAAGCGGCCAAGCTAGGATTAAAGGTTGACAAAAAAGGAATTCCAGCTTATAATATGCACAAGAAGGCTCATAAAAATAGTGATCCAAATACTTTATTTAATTTGGGCATGGCAGAGTCAAAGAAAGAAATATGGAACGAATGGAAAATTATGCCTCAAACAATTAAGCCAATGGGTTTAGTACATAAGAAAGGCACAGGACCTAACAATAGGTTTGATTTTAAAAACAAAGGCAACAACAAAGCCAACGAAGCAGATGCTACACAGATATCAAGTGCAACTGAAATTTATGTTGATATGGACGGTGTGCTTGTAGACTTTTTTGATGCTTGGACAAAATTACTAGGTGTGGACGATTGGAAGGAAATCAAAGATGTTCCTGCCGCACTACAAAAAATTAGAGATACAAAAGACTTTTGGATAGATCTTAAACCAACTGCAAATCATCAAAACTTATTAAACATCATTAAGGAACTAAAAGGAGAGTACAAGATATTAAGTGCTCCTATGTCCGATGATGAAAGAGTTGAACCTAGCAAACGTGAATGGGTAAAGAAACACTTAACAGCTTTTCCACCTAAGGAAGTTATTATAAGTGCAAACAAAAGCCAATACGCAACACAACCAGACGGTACACCAAACATACTAATTGACGACTTTGGTCAAAATGTAAGCAAGTGGGAAGCCTCAGGTGGTGTAGGATTTAAACACAAGGATCATAAGTTTGAGAGAACTGCAAACAACTTAAAACAATATTTTGAAAAACCTGCGACGGAGAGATCATTGACTAAAGGTGAAGAAAAAGACAAAGAACGTTTTGTAAAGGGCATGAAGAAAAATGCAAAAGACTTTAAGAAACGTTATGGTGATGATGCTAAGGCAGTCATGTATGCAACAGCAACTAAGATGGCAAAGGAAGGTGACTTAATTCCGTTACCAAAGAATAGCTTTTCAGTAGATTCAGATGCTACAGATTACGACTTTATGAAACTAGGACGTAACATGGCCAACATAGCTACAACTACTCCAGATGATGCTAACATGGGTGATCAGGATATTATGTTAAACTTCTTTGGTGGAGATATAGAAGCACAACACATGATCAAAAATTTAAAACGTTTAGGATACAAAGTAGGTGACGTAAGTGGTTATCAAGATCATAACTTTGATCCAGAGCCTACAGATGGTAAAGCACCGCCACAAGTTAAGAGCAAAGATGTTCCACAGTTTATTGGTAAGAAGGGCAAAGTTCCTTTAGATAGATTAAAGTCAGTACAACGTGATCGCGATTGGGGAAAGCTAGGTAAAGCACTACAACGCACAGGTGAGAAGAAGTATGCTCCTATACTATGCGATAGAGAAGGTTGTATTGTAAATGGGCATCATAGATACGATGCACTACGTTTACGTGGGCAAAAAGAAGCCAGAGTACACATGATTAACGGTAGTTTACGTGAGATCATGCAACTGGTGAAAAGATAAATATTATTATGCGTATAAGAGAAATCAAAAAGAATAAACCAAGTAAGCCAAGAGATCCTAATCATAAGGCTATGCAAGACCTACGTTCAAGTGGTGCTTCAGGTAGCCATGGTGACAAAACTAAAGATATTCCACGCAAAGAAAAACACAAGGGTAAGTCATACGATATAAATGAAAAAGATCCTTGTTGGAAGGGTTATAAGCAAATAGGAATGAAAAAGAAGGGTAAAAAAGAAGTACCTAATTGTGTTCCTGAAACTGCTACACCCGGGGCAACTAGTGCTGGTAACATAGCAACAGTGGCTAATCCACACATAGCAAACAGTAAAAAGAAGCCTAAAACACAGAAACCTACAGATAACGCATTAGACAATAAGAGTCACGGATTATTTGGTCAACCCTTAAAAAGGCTAAATAATAGTAAGGAAACGCAAATGAAAAGCAAAGACTTAATACAAGAAAATTTAGCCGACGAGGCTTCTAAAGTAGAGCAAGATCACGAAGTACAAATGGCAAGAGCCCAACTGTACAAGATCGCAAAGTATTCTATTAAGCTACATGAAATGCTTAAAAACGTTTCAGAGCAAGAAGGCTTAGAAGGTTGGGTACAATCTAAGATTACTAAAGCATCAGACTACATTGGTGCAGTATATCACAACATGGACTACGAACAGAAGTTTGAAGAAGTTAGTGAAAGCCTTACTGAAAAAGCAGGTTACTGTTCAGACAAATGCTGTGGTGCAGATGTAAAAGCGGCAGACTGTGGTTGCAAACCAAGTTGTCCACATTGTGATTGCAACGAAAGTGTCAAAGAAGGCAAAGCAAAGAATCCTAAACAACAGGCGGCTATTGCTATTGCTAAAAAAGAAAAAGGTTACAAAGAGTCTTTAGCAGATAAATTAGAAGCAGAGAAGTCCGAGTATGTATACGAAAAGCAAAAAGGCGTTGACGGCAAAGTATGTTGGAAGGGCTACAAACGTATGGGTACAAAGAAAAAGGGCGGTAAAACTGTTGATAACTGCGTAAAGATGTAATGAAAATTAAACACCTTACAAACGAAACATTCACCTTCAACGAAAATCCATTAGCAACTGCCTTAAAGAAAACTAAAGCAGGTGCAGAATACTTTACTGGAGATGATGGAGCAATATCTAACTTTGCCAAGAAGGTAAGCAAAAAGTATGGTGGTGCTCACGGTAGCAAAGAGCCTATCAAACCAGGCTTTGGATCAGCATTACGTAAAGGACTAGGACTTGCACCAGATGATGGCAAGGGTAGTAAAAAAACAGCAAAAGCACCTAAAACAAATACCAAAGCATCGGCTCCAAGTGTAGAGCCTAAGGTTGTTACAAAAGGCGACCCTATCAAAGATGTAGGATCACTTCCAAGCGGTAGTGCATACCAAGATGGAAAGTCTACTTGGACATATACAGGTACTGAGTGGACAGATGGAAAAAACAAGCTAGACGCAAATACTGGCTGGAGAAAATTCCAAAAGGCTATTCAAAAAGGCCAGGCTTTCGTAGCTAAAAACTAAACTTCCGATAAATACTTTAAATTAACAAACAGAGGATACTATGGCCTTTTTAGTTCATAACCTACCACCTGTAGAAGTATATGTAAAGAAAGAATACTTATACGACCTACAAAAAGGTCACGGCGAACTCACACCAGGTCATTGGATATCAATTAGAAGTATAATGGGCAAGGCTCTTTACTTCGAAACACTTCTAACAGAATACGGTGCATTATATGATAAACTTCCTATAAGTGCATTTGTATGGAAAACAGATTACGATCCAAAGGATCAATTACCACTAGATACACTACAGATATGGGATTGCTTTGATTATGATATTACATTAATCAAAAAGCCTATGTTAGCTGATTGTGAATTCTTTGGTAAAGACAAACAGATGCACAAGGGCGAATACTTGTTTACACTTGATACTTGCCATGCACAACACTCTACACTAAACGTAAACTTTTCAGAACACGATCCAGAGCATAAATCTTTTAATGTTATTAAGATGAATAATGGACAGTTTGCGGCACAACCTAATAACAGAGTTATTTTTACAGATCAAAGTTTAGTACTTGGTGAACGTAAACAACCAGACTTCAAAGTTTGTACACAAAACTACACAGTTGAAAATAATCCTAAATGGTCCGTAGGACATACAGACGAATGGCAATATAAAACAAAGGACGAGGAAGAGAGTGGCTCCGAGTAGGAAAGAAGCCTACAGAATTTTTTGGATGGTAAAGGGACACTTTAACGCCACAGAGTCTTGCATTTTAAGTTGTTACGATAGTTACTTTAAACGCCTTTGGTATAATGAAGAAGGGTATTTACACGAAGAAGGTTTTGAAGAAGCCTACAAAGCCACACTAAAAACAGCCAAAAAAGATTAAGATTAAATACTTGTATGTTGATCCCTAACGTACAGAATTTACAGTTTAACGAACAAGCAGACGTATTTACAATGATATATGAAGATGCTGAATCTTTGAAACCAATTCTTACGGAAAAGATCAAAGCACAAGGAGATCAGCAATATAGAAAAACTAATGTTCAAGCAGACATGACTAAATGGACTATGTTTAATGATCCTGATTTCCAAAAGATTATTGACTTTGCCATCGACGTTATCAAAGGTGGTCTAGTTAGTATTCCAACAGGAAAGTTCTTTGCAACAGATTGTTGGGGTGCTTGTTATAAGAAAGGTGATAGTTGTAACGCACACGCACATCACCCGGCTATTTGGAGTTTTGTTTATTATGTAGATGCAGAACCAAATGATGCACCACTAGTATTCCCAACTAGCCAAAATGCAATATATCCAAATTCAGGATTAATGATTGTGTTTCCAGGTTGGGTAACTCATAGTGTGCCAGCACAAGAAAACGATAAAGAAAGAATTGTAATTGCCGGCAATATTTCTATTGACAGACAGCAGGCAAATAGTGTATAATATAAAACTTAAATAGGAGAATAATATGAGTGAGAGAGTATACGGACAGGACGAAAAGCAAAAGCTAGAGCGTCTAGTAAATGAAGGTGCTCAAGTAATGCAAGAAGTTGAAGACCTAACTACGGGTCTTAAAGATACTGTAAAAGCAGTAGCAGAAGAACTTAATATCAAACCAGCACTTATTAACAAAGCAATTAAAGTTGCTCACAAAGGTGATTGGTCAAAAGTAGCAGACGAGTTTGACGACTTAGAAACTTTGGTTGTTACAGTAGGCAAAGACAAGTAGTGGGTATTCGAGGATTTTTTAAACAAAGCTACGATTCGCACCCAAGAGCATTTTACTTAGAAATGGTAAGTGCTATTACGGTTATTATAGGTAGTGGTATTCTTACCTATACAGTTCTTGCACCAAGACCAGACATATTCATTCCATTTTATTGGATTGGAAGTGTTACGGGATTCTTTGGAGCATACTATAGAAGTTCAGCATGGGTTATGGTTTTAACCGCATGGTTTACAACAATGAATACCATAGCACTTTGGAAGTTATTTTTATGATTTATATGGTTGACATTGATGGAACAATATGTTATACTACAGGTAGTAATTATGAAGAAAGTAGGCCAATTCAAGAAAGAATTGATCACTTCAATAAACTATATGAAGATGGACACGAAATTAATTATTGGACAGCCAGAGGCTCTAAATCAGGAACCGACTGGCACGGATTTACTAAGGCACAATTACTCAGTTGGGGAGTTAAATTTACAACACTTAAATTAGGCAAACCACATTACGATATATGGATAGATGACAAGGCACAAAATGACAAAGAATACTTTAGAAACAAAAGATATACAGGTTAAACCATACCAACCTTTAGCATGGTTGTTCACTGCAACTTTGATAGGGGCCGCAACAATGGCCGCGTTTAATATGTACCCTTGGTACAGTTATGCGTTCACAGTATCAAATTTAGGTTGGGTAGTAATAGGTGTATTATGGAAAGAAAAGTCGTTGATTGTTTTAAACGCAGGACTTACAATAATATACATAATCGGTCTAATTAGTGATTGGATCAACTAGAAGGTATAGTCGGCCACAAGCGACAGTTTGGTATTTGCCAGCCTCAAATGGCATACAGAGGAGAATAAATGAGCTACGTAGATGCACAATTCGATCGTGACCAAGACGTTATAAGAGTAGTAGAACGTAAAGAAGGTAAACGACATTTCACAGAATATCCTGTAAAGTACACTTTCTATTATAAAGATCAAAGAGGAAAGTATAAAAGTATTTACGGTGATCCCCTAAATAGAATAGTAGCAAGAAACACAAAGCAGTTTAGAAAAGAACTTGCTATAAATCAAAACAAAGAATTATTTGAAAGTGATGTTAATCCAATATTCCAATGTTTAAGTGAACAGTATCTAAATGTTGATGCTCCTAAACTAAACGTTTGCTTTTTTGATATTGAAACAGACTTTGACCCTGAAAGAGGATTTGCTGATCCAAGCGATCCATTTATGCCAATTACTGCAATCACAGTACACTTGCAATGGCTAGACAGTCTTGTTACATTTGCTATTCCACCTAAGACACTTACAATGGAAGAAGCAAAAGAACAATGCAAAGATTTCCCTAATACATATTTGTATGAGAAAGAAGCAGATATGCTTGAAGCATTTCTTGATATCATACAAGACAGTGATATACTTACAGGTTGGAACAGTGAAGGTTATGATATTCCTTATACTGTTAATCGTGTAAAAAGAGTTTTAAGTAAAGATGATACAAGACGTTTTTGTTTATGGAAACAACTTCCTAAGAAACGTGAGTATGAAAAGTATGGTAAGAAAGCTGAGACCTATGACCTAATAGGTAGAGTGCATTTAGATAGTTTGGAACTATATCGTAAATACACATATGAAGAAAGACATACTTACAGACTTGATGCCATTGGCGAAACTGAGATCGGCGAAAAGAAAACTGTGTATGAAGGTACACTCGATCAACTTTATAACAATGACTTCCGAACATTCATTGAGTACAACAGACAAGACGTTGCACTACTGGACAAGCTGGATAAAAAACTAAAGTTCATAGATTTATCAAATGAACTAGCTCATGCAAATACTGTTTTGCTACAGACCACAATGGGTGCGGTAGCAGTTACAGAACAAGCAATTATTAACGAAGCACATCACAGAGGACTACAGGTTCCTAACAGGCCAAAACGTGACGAAGAAAATACTGCGGCGGCTGGTGCCTATGTTGCATTTCCTAAGAAGGGTGTACATAAGTGGATAGGTAGTATGGACTTGAACAGTCTATATCCTAGTGTTATTCGTGCATTGAATATGGATCCTGCAACTATTGTAGGACAACTACGTCCAGAGCATACAGAAGCATTCGTACAAGATCAAATGACATTACAGAAGAAGTCATTTGCAGGTGCATGGGAAGGTAAGTTCGGTACATTAGAATATGAAGCAGTTATGGAAAAGAGAAAAGACTTTGACATAACAGTAGACTTTGAAAACGGCGATAGCGAAATGTTAAGTGCCGCGGAAGTATATAAACTAATTTATGATAGCAACCAACCATGGATGCTTACTGCTAACGGTACTATATTGACAAATGAACATGATGGTGTTATTCCAGGCTTGTTGAAAAGATGGTATAGCGAACGTAAAGAGCTACAAGCTATGAAAGGAAAGGCCATTGATGCAGGTAACAAAACAGAAATTGCGTTTTGGGATAAACGTCAGCTTGTTAAAAAAATTAATCTTAACAGTTTATACGGTGCTATTCTTAACCCTGGTTGTAGGTTTTTTGATAAACGTATTGGCCAAAGTACTACACTTACTGGTCGTGCTATTGCAAAGCACATGAGCGCCGAGGTTAATAAAGTTATTACAGGCACATATGATCACGTAGGAGATAGTATTATATATGGTGATACTGATTCAGTTTACTTTAGTGCATATCCAATACTAAAGAAAGAGATTGAAGCAGGACAGATTCCTTGGACTAAAGATAGTGTTATCAAACTTTATGATCAAGTATGTGGAGAAGCAAACAAAACGTTTGGTAAGTTTATGATGGAGGCATTTCATTGTCCTAAGAGCAGATCAGATGTTATCGCGGCAGGTAGAGAGATTGTTGCAGAGTCAGGTTTGTATATTACAAAGAAACGTTATGCGGCTTTGATATATGATAACGAAGGACAACGTATGGACGTAGAAGGTAAAGCTGGTAAGGTTAAAGCTATGGGCTTAGATCTTAAACGTTCTGATACTCCTGTGTTTATGCAAGACTTCTTAAGTGAGATACTTATGATGGTGTTACAAGAGAAAACTGAAAAGGATATCTTAGAACGCATCAGTGAATTTAGAACAGAATTTAAACTACGTCCAGGCTATGAAAAAGGTAGTCCTAAACGTGCAAATAGAATTGGTGACTATCAACGTAAAGAACAACGTGAAGGTAAAGCTAATATGCCCGGACACGTTCGAGCAAGTATTAACTGGAACACGTTAAAACGTATGAATGGTGACAAGTACAGTATGGAAATTGTTGACGGTATGAAAGTTATTGTTTGTAAACTAAAACAAAATCCATTAGGCTATACTAGTGTTGCATATCCAACAGATGAACTTAGACTTCCAGAGTGGTTTAAGGAACTTCCGTTCGATGGCGATGCTATGGAAGAAACAATTATTGACAACAAATTAGGCAACTTGATAGGGGTGTTAAATTATGACGTGGCTAGTACACTTCAGAAAAACACATTTAATAACTTATTTGACTTTGGAGGCGCAGATGAAAGCTAAAAGAAATAGACTTGAAAGAAAGCTAGACGAGTACAATCACACAATGGAATTAGTAAGAACCATTGTACCGATTGCAGTTTTAGTATTACAAGTAATCATCTTAATGAAGTTGGTATAGTATGGCAATACATGGAATGATAGACTTAGAGACACTAGGCGTAGAGCCAGATAGTGTTATCATCACCGTAGGTGCGATTAAGTTTGATCCATACACTGACGTTGAGCCCCATAGTGGATTATATTTACGTTGTGATATCGAAGAACAGTCTGAAGAACTTGGTAGGACTATTGATGATAACACAATGCAATGGTGGACTAAACAACCACAGAATATACAGGACGAAGCATTTGGAGAACATGAAGACCGTGTTAACATGGATCAACTTACAAAAGCTCTAAATAAGTTCTGTGTAGGTGTAGATCAACTATGGTGCCAAGGCCCATTGTTTGACTATGCAATATTGCAAAACTTGTATAAGAATGTTAAAAAACCTTGTCCGTGGAACTTCTGGCAAATCAGAGACAGTAGAACTGTGTTTAGTATGATGCCAAGTGATCCACGTAAGGCTATACAAGAAGAAATGCACAATGCACTTGCTGACTGTTATTATCAAGCAAAATGTATTCAATCAACCTTCAAACACTTTGGAGTTAAAAAATGAGATACAAAGCAAAAAGTAACATACTAAAGAAAGGTGACGACAGCATTTCTTTTAGTGTACAAAGACGTAAGAAAGTAGCACACATAAAATACTACTATGAATACGACAAACATAAAGAAGATGTTATTTGCAGTTTATCAGACGCAGATGACAGATATGAAAGTGCCATTAAGGCAGGCTATAAGGTAGCATTTTAATGAACGAAGATGTAAAACAAATATTAGAAGAACTAAAAGAATATAGGGCAGAGCTTATACACAAGAACTATCCTATGGGCAGAATAAATGAAATCATTATGAGATGGGAAAACAAATACGTAAAAGTTATAGACAATGGGGAAGAAGATTGAAAATATTATTAACAGGTAGTAAGGGCTTTTTAGGTAGCCACCTCGTCAAAAAATTGACGGCTCATCAGGTATATTGCATAGATAGATCTGATGGACAGGATTTACTTACTTGTGATTTAAACTATGATGTTGATTTAGTAATACATCTAGCAGGTGAAAGTGGTATAGCTAAAAGTTTAGACCACCCAGAACTGTATTGGGAAAACAACGTTATAGCAACAAAAAGATTATTTGATCATTTCAAAGGCACAAGGATTATGTATGCAAGTTCTAGTACTGCAAAAGAACCAAACAGAAATCCTTATGCAATGACAAAATACACATTAGAAAGACTTGCACCACAAACAAGTACAGGACTGCGTTTTTGCACTATATATAGTAATAGTCAGCAAAGGCCCAATATGTTCGTACCTCGTTTACTACGAAAAGAAATAGAGTATATTCATACTAACCATAAACGAGATTTTATCCATATAGATGATGTTTGTAACGCCATTACGTTTCTTATGAATCGTGACGCACCTGGTGTATATGATATTGGAACGGGTATTAGTACACCGTTAAAACAGATTACGGATTTTTTCGATATTGAATGTGAAGAAAGAATCGGTGGTGAAAATGAAAGGTTATGCAATAAGGCTGACATTTCAAAACTAACAGACTTGGGTTGGACACCTCAAATCAATTTATTTGAGTACCTTAAGTCGCAAAAGGACTTGACTTTATGATTAAAGTTATGTACAATATAACAATGGAGAAAAATCAATGAAAGATATCTTACAAGACGTGGTTGCACATACACACTCGCTAGGTTTTCTTAATCTAGTAAAGGTTACAGGAGATAGTGCAAATACACAAATCGAAAGTATGGCAGAAGACAGAAGTGTTATTCTAACTGCTGATACTAAAAATCCTGTGACAGAGTTCGCGGCAACGTTTGGTATGCCTAACTTAGATAAGCTGGCTTTACACTTAAAGAATCCAGAGTATCAAAAGAACGCAAAACTTTCCGTAGAGAAAGCAACTAGAAATGGTGAAGAAGTTCCAACACACATTCACTTTGAGAATGAAGCTGGTGACTTCCAGAATGATTATAGATTTATGAATCAGGAGATCATTAACGAAAAACTTAAAAGTGTTAAGTTTAAAGGTGCTAGTTGGGAAGTAGAATTAGAGCCAACTGTTGCAAGTATTACAAGAATGAAATTGCAAAGTGCGGCACATACAGAAGAAACTGTGTTTACTGTAAAAACTGAAAACAATAATTTAGTATTTTACTTTGGTGATCATAGTACACACGCAGGATCATTTGATTTTGCTAAAGGTATTACAGGTGAACTTAAACACGCATGGAGTTGGCCAGTAGCACAGGTACAATCAATCTTAGGACTAGATGGAAAACTTACAATGAAGATTTCCGATCAAGGTGCTATGCAGATAAGTGTTGATAGTGGAATGGCTACTTACAATTACATTTTACCTGCACAATCTAAGTAGGAGAAGTGAGTGAATACGAATCTAACTAATGCACAAAAAGACTACGCAGTATTTCTCCCTGCCATTAGTGGGTTCTTTGCAACGTTTGTTGGCAAACAACGTTATGAGGAATATGTTGAGAAAAGTAGAATACCAAAGAACTTTCCAACAGAAGTAGAAAGTCTGAACTGGCTTGAACCTAAAGCTAGTATGTTCCAATACCATTGGAGTTTATATTCGGCAGGACACGCCGAACTAGATGTAAACAAAGACTCGCCTAAAGAGGATATGATCCGTAATAGAGATCGTAACTCTAGTTGGCTACTTGGTGATTCAGGTGGTTTCCAAATAGGTAAGGGTGTATGGGAAGGTGACTGGAAAGATCCTAACTGTCCTAAAGCTAAAAAGAAACGTGAACAAGTCCTTACGTGGATGGACGCATATATGGACTATGGAATGATACTTGATATTCCTGCCTGGGTGTCAAGAAGCCCTGCTGGTGCAAAAGCAACGGGTATTGACAATTATCAGGATGCCGTAAACGCCACTCGCATAAACAACGATTACTTTATGAAAAACCGTAATGGTAATTGTAAATTCCTAAATGTATTACAAGGTGAGAATCATACAGATGCTGAAGATTGGTATCAGCAAATGAAAGACTATTGTGATCCTAAGAAATATACAGATCACTTTAATGGTTGGTCCATGGGTGGACAAAATATGTGTGATATTCATTTGGTATTGAAAAGATTAGTAGCACTACGTTTTGATGGTTTACTAGAAAAAGGTAAGCATGACTTTATGCACTTCCTAGGTACAAGTAAACTAGAGTGGGCTACATTACTTACTGACGTACAAAGAGCAGTTCGTAAGTACCATAACGAAAACTATACTGTAACGTTTGACTGTGCAAGTCCTTTCTTAGCAACTGCTAATGGACAACTGTATATTCAAACAGAAACAAACGATAGAACTAAATGGGTCTATCGAATGGTGCCAAGCATTGATGATAAGAAGTATGCACAGGATACACGTAACTTTAGAGATGCAGTATTGGCAGATGGTATATTTAAAAACTTTACAGACAGTCCTGTAAGTAAAGGATTGGAAGTAAAAGATATTTGCATTTATGCTCCAGGAGACCTAAATAAGATAGGTAAAGAAGGTAAAACATCTTGGGATAGCTTTAGTTATGCTATACAGATGGCACATAACGTATGGAGTCATATTAATGCAGTACAAGAAGCTAACAGGTGCTATGATAACGGAATATATCCTAGTATGTTAGTACAAGAGAAGTTCGATAGATTATACTTTAGAGATGTTGTTGAGGCTATCTTTGCCACAGACAATAGAGATAAAGCAAATGAGATTATCGAAGAGTTCTCAAGATTCTGGATGTCAATCATTGGCACTAGAGGTGCAACTGGCAAGAAAACTGTAAATGCACAAACACAATTTAACGCATTGTTTGATGATGCAGATAGTACTCCGGTTGTTGAAGAAACTGAAGTTGAAGATTTACAAGAAAGTAAATTGGAGGAGTTAGAAAATGAGCAAAGCAAGTAAAAGTCAGAAAAAACTAAAAGAAGAACACAAATGGTATGACAGGATAACTGGTGAACTTACAAAGGAACGTAAGTTTGATAGGTCTTGGCAATCAGAAGAACTTTTAAAAAGAACTAAAAAAATTAAATTAGCAATCAAAGATAAGATAGAAAATATTAAAAAATGAACGAAACTGCACTATTTTCAACTTTATTATTAGAAGATCATCTTGACTTGGATAACAAGACTATCAAGCAGGCTTGTTATGATATGAAAGAAGATCAACACTATAATGAACAAGAAGGTGGTTGGCAGAGTGACCGTTACTTAGGAGATGCTAGATTTAGCGAACTTAAGAAAGCAGTTGATATTATGCTTAAGAAGGTAACTGAAGAATACTTTACTCTTTGTTGTCCTTTACAAAGAAAGAACGAATGGATAAACATTAACTATCCACACGGTGCAGAAACTAATATTAATCAAGTTCATATGCACGATAGGAATGTTGTAAGTTTCGTTTACTATGTACAGGCAGATGAAGATTGTGGTAACTTAACTTTGTTTAGTCCACATCAGTTATATGATCAGGCTGTTCCTTATAGATATATTAAACAACCTAATGTATGGAATAGTACTAGATTTAGGATTGAACCAAGACCTGGTAAGCTAGTTTGTTTTCCTAGTTACTTGTTGCATCAAGCTAATGCAAATAAAAGTAAAAGAGATAGAATTAGTATTGCCTTTAACGCAGATATTAACGATGGGAGTTTCCAATGAGACGTGATTACGAAACAGGTGAAGCAGACAACGTAAAAATATTCACTGGCATTGAAGTCGAACATACTCCTGCATTTGGACAAAAGACTTTGTTTGTTGTAGGAATACATAATCCAATTGATCTTGCACAAAAGGCCAGAGAAGAAGATTGCACACACATTTATTTAGGTGCTAACCAAAGTTTTAATCCTGATATGAAAAACAGTGATCATATTGAGGATTGGCATGATATGATTAGTGTGCTATTGGAAGAAGGTTGGTTAGTAACATTAGATTATGATGTTATGTATCATCAGCTTGTAATTGACAACTTACATGAAAGCACGTTACCAATGAGTTCAATATTCCGTAATTTTATTCCACAGATTAGTGTTAAGATTCCGCATATTGAAGAATTGAATTACAATGCTTGTATTAAGATAGATGATGTCGATTACAATCATTCGAACCCGGGTGTATGGGTTCATCAGGTAAATGAATTAATGCAACGTTCAAAATTCACAGATTGGAAACAATATACTAAAGATAAACCAATAAAAGAGGTTGATTAATATGTTAGAAGATGCTACAATATTAAGAGATGTTGAACACTTGTCTAGAGAACAAACAGATGATTTTATTAGGCAAGAATTAAAAAAGGAAGGCAAAGCAAAGGTTATGAATACTGCAAAGAGAATGATTTGGGTTACATTTAGAAAAGAAGGTATCCACAAATATCCTGCGGCGTTGGACGATCCTAAACTAGCAACTGGCGACGAGTATGATGTTAGTTTCTTAGGTTACCCACACAGACATATCTTTCACTTTAAAGTTGCTATTGAAGTTTTTCATGATGACAGAGACATTGAATTTATTCAATTCAAACGTTGGTTAGAAAAACTTTATGCAGAAAAGACTTTAGAGCTTGACTACAAATCTTGTGAAATGATTAGCGATGATTTGTATGCAAAGATAAGTGAAAAGTATGGTGGCAGAGAAGTCCACATTGATGTTTCAGAAGATGGTGAGAATGGTGCTCACATCGAATACGCAAAATAGAAGAGGAGATCAAAACGTGTCATATTTTGCAGAGAACCCCGAAGTCGTAAAAATCTTTGATGACTTAGATAAGTTTCGTGACTTTTGCCGATATGAAGGATACAGATTTAATGAAAGAGATCTGTATAATGAAAAGTCAAGATCCTTTCAGGCTTTTTTAGATCCTGTAAAGGCTCGTAAAGAAAGACGTGAAAGGAAACAAGCACGTTTTAAGAAAAGGAGACACTAGTGATATACATTGTAGATATTGAAGCAGTTGATACACGTTATACAAAGCAGTGGAAGGAATATCTTCCTAAGCAGTTGAAACGTGCTACCAACGAACAGGTTGAAGTTATTAGCGGAGGTGATACTCCACAAGCAACCACTCCAGGTGCATTCTTAAACTTCGGCGGTACAAATGTCTACAAGAGTAAGCAGTTGGAACAAATAGGAGAAATGTTTTGCAATGGACAAGTTAAAGACGGTGATTATTTTCTCTATACCGATGCCTGGAACCCTACAGTTATTCAACTGCGTTATATGGCAGAACTATTGGGTGTTAACATTCGCGTTGGTGGTTTGTGGCACGCAGGCTCTTATGATCCACAAGATTTTTTAGGTAGGCTTATAGGTGATAAACCTTGGGTTAGAAATGCAGAACGTTCTATGTTTGAATGTTATGATAACAACTTCTTTGCAAGTGACTTTCATATAAACATATTTGTAGAAGCATTTTGGGGAGTAGCTAAACAATTAAACAACGGCAAGGTACAACGTGTTGGTTGGCCTATGGAGTACTTACGTAACAGTTTAGATAGTTACAGAGGTATGCCTAAGGAAAATATTATATTGTTTCCGCATAGAATTGCTCCTGAGAAACAGCCAGACATATTTAGAGATTTAAGAACACACTTACCAGACTATGAGCTAATTGTTTGTCAAGAACAAGAGCTATCTAAAATAGAATATCATAACCTATTAGGTAGAGCAAAGTTAGTGTTTAGTGCTAACTTACAAGAAACACTTGGTATTAGTTGGTATGAAGGTGCATTAGTAGATACACTACCAATGGTTCCAGATAGGTTAAGTTATAGTGAAATGGCACTTAATGAATTTAAGTATCCAAGTCAGTGGACAGTAGACTTTAAAAACTATGAAACTAATAGAGAACAACTTGTTAAAAGAATAAAAGATTACATGGAAAATTATGAAGAATATCTTCCAGCTTTACAAAAACAAGTACGTAAATTACAAGATGATTTCTTTAGTGGACAAAAACTATATGGAGCAATAGGTAATGAATCCTGATAAAAAAGACGATAAAAAATTTAGTATTACTATTGGTGACACGGAAATAAGTCCTAGTTACACAGGAGCAGGTGCTACTTATACATTTGATACAAGTACCAGCGGAGGTATTTCTAGTGTTACTAACATAGATCCTGCGGACATAAGTTATTGTACACACCAAGTTGACACTCTTACATACAATGGTAGTGGAGCAGGTCCAACATATACATTAGGTGATATGAACGATACAGGCGGAGAGTTTTCAATTAACTTTGATGACTTTGAAACTAGGCCTGAAGTATGGCCTTCACAACACACTATTGAAGAAATGATTAAAGAATATCCTGCACTAGCTTTGCAGTACACAAGATTTATAGAGCTTTACAATTTATGTAAAGACGATTACTACAGTGGTAAGAAAAATGATGGACTTCTTTAAGAATAGAAAAAGAACAATATATGATAGGACAGGAAAAATACCATATCTTATTAGATGGTATATATTCCTTAAGGACCGTAAGAGCTTCCCGTTCAACATCACTTTGCATAAAATATTAGTAAGTGATGAATCTGTACTACATGACCATCCCTGGAGTTGGGGTACAATGATCCTAAAAGGTGGGTATTGGGAACACACACCGCTAAGATCCGCGGAGGGTCATGTAGTAGGCAGTACAAAGAAATGGTGGGGACCAGGTACTATACGTTTTAGAAAAGCAAGTGATCTGCATTGGTTAGAACTTGCCAAAGACAAAGATGGAAATAATATTCCTTGTTGGAGTATATTTTATATGGGTAAGAAACAACAAGAGTGGGGCTTTATGCAACACGTAAAAGATATAGGATATCGTTGGATCCATAATGAAAAGTATTTGAAAGATAGATTAGATGAGAGAACCTAAAGTAACAGAAATGCTAGACGGAAGAATGTTCATCTTTGATGACGCATTTGAACCACCTGAACTAAATGAACTTGTTCGTGATGTACAAAACTGGCCATACTTGTATGGAGAAGTTGATGATGGCGATTTGCCGCCAACAGGAATGAGTACAGGAGAATACACAGGTACAAAAACATTTCATGCACTTTGGGAGTTCTGTGAAAAATATGTGCCACAGGTAAATGGTTGCATACTAAAAAGATCACACGCCAATATATTTGCTCCAAGAGAGCCTGCATATTATCATGTAGATGATGAAAGTGATGAAGCATGGACATTTATGTTTTATGCAAA
>CEWG01023095.1_pt1 | contig 59199 bp, 47 predicted proteins | sample 361411 | NCBI WGS metagenome assembly CEWG01 (sample SAMEA2622173, study PRJEB7988) | marine metagenome | biome: marine biome (ENVO:00000447); feature: surface water layer (ENVO:00002042); material: "saline water (ENVO:00002010), including plankton (ENVO:xxxxxxxx)" | depth 5 m | reverse complement strand
TAGAGTATTTTGTTTCATATTATGATTATTATCAGCCTGAGGCATATATACCTACAACTGGAACTTATATTGAGAAGGACTTATCAATAAATGAAGAAATTGAAAAGCTTAGATTAAGTACTACCTCTTCTCTTCTTTCTGGAAGACGAGATGTGATTGTTATTGCCTCAGTATCATGTTTATATGGAATTGGAAATCCCACAGAGTTTGAAAAGAATGTTATAGAGTTAAAACAAGATCAATTTATAACTAGAACCCAGTTAATGCATAAACTTGTTCAAAGTTTATATTCAAGAACGACGGCAGAATTTAAAAGAGGAAATTTTAGAGTTTTAGGAGATATAATTGATGTCTTTCCCGGGTACTCAGACATAGCTTTTAAATTTCATTTTTTTGGTGACGAAATTGAATTAATTGAAGCTTTTGACCCAATAAGTAATCAAAAAATAGAAAACTACAAGCAAGTAAATATTTATCCTGCAAATATTTTTGTTACCTCACCAGACATACTTCAAAATGCTATTAACCAAATTCAAGATGATTTGATTAAACAGGTTGACTATTTTAAAGGAATTGGTAAGTTTTTAGAAGCAAAAAGATTGGAGGAGCGGACAGAATTCGATTTAGAAATGATAAAAGAATTAGGGTATTGTTCTGGAATTGAAAATTACTCAAGATACTTAGACGGCCGGTTACCCGGAACAAGACCCTTTTGTTTGCTTGACTATTTCCCAAAAGACTTTTTGATGATAGTTGATGAAAGTCATGTCACTATATCACAAGTTCATGCAATGTATGGAGGTGATAGGAGTAGAAAAGAAAACCTAGTTGAATATGGTTTTAGACTTCCAGCAGCAATGGACAATCGTCCATTAAAATTTGAAGAATTCGAATCTCTTCAAAATCAAGTAATGTATGTGAGTGCGACACCTGCAGATTATGAAATGCAAAAAACTGAAGGTGTTTATGTTGAGCAAATAATTCGTCCTACTGGATTATTAGATCCTTTAATTGAAGTTCGTCCGAGTAAGAATCAAATTGATGATTTGATTGAAGAAATTCAGTTATGTAATGAAAGGAATGAGCGAACTTTAGTAACTACACTTACCAAGAGAATGGCAGAAGAATTGACAAAATATTTTACTAGGGTACAAATTCGTTGCAGATATATTCATAGTGACGTTGAAACGCTTGAAAGAGTAGAAATTATGCAAGACCTAAGAAAAGGGCTTTTTGATGTTTTAATTGGAGTCAATTTGTTAAGAGAAGGTTTAGATTTACCCGAGGTATCATTAGTTGCAATCTTAGATGCAGATAAAGAGGGCTTTTTGAGATCTAATAGATCATTGACACAAACTGTCGGAAGAGCTGCGAGAAATGTTAATGGAAAGGCTATTATGTATGCAGATACTATCACAAAAAGTATGCAAAAAACAATTGATGAAACTAATTATAGGAGAGATAAACAAAATTTATATAATAAGAATAATAAAATTGTACCTAAAGCATTAAATAAATCACTCGATAGTGCATTAGCCAAAAATTCCATCTCTACAAATGCAAAAAAATTGGAAGATCGTAAAATAGCTGAAGAAGTAAACCGTTATCTTACCAAACCTGAAATAGAGAAAAAAATTCGTGAAGTCAGAAAGGCTATGGAAGATGCTGCTAAATCCCTTGATTTTATCGAAGCAGCTAAATATCGAGACGAAATTAAAAATTTACAAGAGCAGTTACAATAATAGATGCATATTTTAACTCGATTTTTATTTTTTTTTCTGTTGAGTTATTTAGTTAAATCTCAGGAGTTAACTGGAATAATTCTAGATGAAACAAACAATACTCCAATTCCCTTTTCAAGTATTTATTTAAAATCAGGGAAGGGTGTTGTTTCAAACGAAGAGGGACGATTTCGTTTAAATATAAATCCAGTTAATATAAATGATTCCCTGTTTATATCATGTATGGGCTATCAAACATTAAGATTATTAGATTATAATGTAAATGACTCTATTTTTTATTTATCACCAAAAACAATCAAACTTAAATCAATTATTTTAAGTGGTAATGATTTAAATGTTAATGAAATTATAAAAGAAATTCAAAAGAATATTAAAGATAAATATGAATTAGGAATTACTAAAAAAAATATGTTTTTGCGCGAAACAGGATCACAAAAGTTTAAAAAATTAGAAATCAAAATAAAGAAAACATCAATCCCAGAGTTCAATCAAAAATTTTGGGATAGTACATTGATTAGGATACCAAGATATAATGAGTGGTATTTTGAATTACTTGGTAATTTAACTGGTAATTATAGTAATGAAAAACAAAAACTTGAATTAGTTAGGGCATTAGAATTAGAAGACAAAGAAAAAACAGCAATCTTTGAAAACATTGAAAAATTGTTTGACACAATCCTTAATCAAAATATCAAAACCAATTCATTTTTTAAAGTACGTTCAGGAATTATTGGAGGAAAAGTTCAAGCTGATGAAATGGTCAAAATTCCAAATGATACAATATCTGAGGAACAAAAAATTCAAAATAAAAAGGATGATTTTCTAAAATGGCGCAAAAGAGTTTTAAGTAAACTTATTACAGGCCTTTTTGATGATGACAAATTAGATTTATCTATTATTAAAAAAGCTCATAAATATAAATTTATAGAATCAAATTTCACTTACTTAGGAGAAACACCAGTTTATATTTTTGATTTTATACCTACCGGAAATGCTGAATATCAAGGTAAAATTTTCATAGACGCCGACAAACTAGCCTTAATTAGGTTAGAATACAAAAATATTCGCCGAATTAGAGATTTCAGCATGTTTGGTGTTTCCTTTAAAGAAGATTTTAGAGAAGTTGTAATTCAGTTTAAAAAATTAAATTCTGGAAAATATGGGTTGGAGTTTTTAGACTTTAATTCAAGTTTTGAAGGTGGATTTGAAAGACCGTTAGTAATAACAGAAAAAAATAAAATAGTGAAAGGAAGAAATAAGCAAAATCAACTTAAAATGGATTTAGATGTGGTAAATAGGAATACACAAAGATTTCAATTAGTTGTTTTTGAAACTGAACTCTTAGAAAATAATATATTTGATAAGATTGATGAAAAGGGTACCCTTCTCCCTGTTAATAAAACATCATATGATCCTGAGTTTTGGGAAGGATATACAATTATAGAACCTAATAAAGTCATTCAAGAATTCTCGATCGATAATTGATTTTTAGTGTTTCATTTAAAAAACATATTTTAGTATAAAACTAAATGAATGAAAAACTTTGTTTATCTATTAATACTTAATGTTTTATTTATTCAATGTCAAACACCTCATAAAAATCAGTCAAGAGTAATATTTAAGGTTCATAAATTTGATTTAGATAAAGATCAAATGGAAGTTTCATTTGAAATTTTCAATAATTCAGAAAATACATGGAAAGGTGGAGACTGGTCTCTTCATTGGAATCAATTTAGTGGTTCACTTGATCAGTCGTCTATTCCAGAAGATGTTAAGATTATACCTACCAAAAACAGTCAATATTGGCAAATACATTTTGGATCATCATTTACTGTAAAACCAGGTGAATCAATAAAATTATCAGCTATTCAAAAAGGGATTATGAGAAGACTTGTAATGGGCCCTGTTGGTTTTTTTGTTCTCAATTCTAATGGTAATTATCTCTATGATTTAGAAAATCAAATTGATTGGAAATCGGCAAAAGGTATTGATAGATTAAATATTCCTTCTGCAGAAGAAAGGTTCAATATATTTGAGGGAATTACAAAATTACCAAGAAAAAATTTGCACTGGATTATTCCAACCCCCAAAAAATTAATTAACAAAAATAGTTATCGAAATTTCCCTAAAAATTTGAAAATAAATTTTGGTGAGTTTAGTGAAAAATCTGAAATTTTATTAAATCACTTGCAAAAGGGATTAACTACTCAAATTACAAAAAGTAATAAAAATTCTCAGATCAATATCTTAATAAATAATGAATTGGGTAAAGAAGACTATGAACTCAAAATAAAAGAGGATAATATTTATATTAATGTATCTAATTATGGTGGTCTCTTTTATGCTATTGTTTCACTAAATCAAATACTTTTAAATGCTCAAGAGGAAAAAAAGGGAATACCATTATTAGAGATAAACGATTCTCCAAGATTTGTTCATAGAGGATTTATGTTGGATTTATCTAGAAATTTTTATCCCAAGGAAAAAATTCTTCAAATCATTAATTTAATGGCCTATTATAAGTTAAATGTGCTTGACTTAAGACTTACTGACGATGAGGGTTGGAGAATAGAAATTCCAGGGCTTCCAGAATTAACTCAAGTTGGCAGTAAAAGAGGTTTTACAAGAGAAGAAAACGACCGTCTTTTCCCAATGTATGGTTCTGGATCTGGTAAAAAAGATACTCACGGAAGTGGATTTATATCACGAAAAGATTTTATTGAAATACTAAAAGTGGCTAAAGAAAGAAATATTCATGTAGTTCCCCAAATCAGTTTTCCATCTCATGCTAGAAGTGCTATAATTCCGATGAAAGTTAGATATGAATCTTTTATGGCAAAAGGTAAAGTTGAAGCTGCTAACGAATTTAGACTGCATGATCCTAACGATAAAAGTAAGTATACTTCTGCTCAACTTTTTAGCGACAATACAATTTGTATTTGTAGTCCTAGCGCATTTCGCTTTTTCGATAAGGTTTTTTATGAAATTAAAGCAATGTATGATGAAGCAAATCATTCAATGGAAACTTTTAATATCGGTGCAGATGAATTGCCTTTTGGTGTTTGGAAAAAATCTCCAATATGCAATGATTATATAAATAATTCTAGCGATATCAATTCTTATCAAGATTTGTATGATTCAAGTGTAAAACGTATTAATAAAACAATAGTTTCAAATGGAGCTCGAATGGCTGGGTGGGAAGATGTTCTTCTGATTCACAGCGAAAAAAGTCAATCTGAGATAGATATAAATAAAAATTTATTAGATATTGATTTTATTCCATGTGTTTGGAATAATACTTGGGGAGAAGGTCGTGAAGATATGATTTACAAACTAAGTAATATTGGTTTTCAATCAATTATGAGTAATTCTTCTGCTTTTTATTTTGATATGACAGACGATATGGATATGGAAAATCCAGGTCTTAACTGGTCAGGTTTTGTTAATTATAAAGATACTTGGGGTACTGAACCATTAAATGTATTTGCTAATAAAGTTAAATTGAAAAGCTTGAAACTAGACGATAATGATTTTAGAAATACAGTCAGTTTAAAAGAAGATGCTGTATCAAATTTTTTGGGTATTCAGTCTCAATTATGGACTGAAACAGCAACAAGTGACTATCATTTTGACCGTATGTTAATGCCTAATCTAATAATTTTTTCTGAACGTGCATGGAGTTCAAAAGAAGATTGGCTAGATAAAAAAACAGCTCAAGAACAAGAACCATTATTAAATAAATCATGGAATCGTTTTGTAAACACAGTAGGTCAGCGACATTTACCAATGATATCTAAGTTATATGAAGATATATTATTTGATATACCAAAAGCTGGTGGAATCATTGAAAATGGAATACTCAAAATTCGTCAACAATTTCCTGGGTTACATATTCGATATACAACAGACGGATCAGAACCTGATTTAAATTCAAGCTTGTACATTAGCCCTGTAAAAATTTCTTCATTAAGTGATGTTGTAATTCGAGTATTTGATATTAATGGTAGAGGTGGGAATTCAATAAATATTAAACAAAAATGATAACTAACAATAATAAACGTTTACTAGCCCTAGATATATTAAGAGGATTAACAATAATATTTATGATTATAGTTAATACTCCTGGATCCTGGAGTCATGTGTATGCTCCTTTACTTCATGCTGATTGGAACGGAATTACTCCAACAGATTATATTTTCCCTACTTTTTTATTTATAGTAGGTGTTTCAATTGTTCTTTCTTTTACAAAGCAAATAGAAATGGGGAAAAGTCGATCCGATATGACTAAAAGAATTTTTATACGAGCTTTGAAAATATATGCGGTAGGGATTTTTTTGTGGCTTTGGCCAAGTTTTAATTTTGATAGTATTAGATGGGTTGGTGTTCTTCACAGAATAGCATTTGTTTTTTTAATATGTGCAATACTTTTTTTGTATACATCAAAAAGAATACAAATATATTCAGGAATAGCACTTTTACTTTTCTATTGGATTGTTATGGTGTATGTACCTGTTCCTGGAATTGGTACTCCTGATCTAAGTATTCCTGAAAAAAATTGGGCACATTATATAGATTCAATGCTTTTACCAGGAAAATTATGGGAAGATACTTGGGATCCAGAAGGAATTTTAAGTACACTTCCATCTGTTGCAACTGGTATCATGGGTATGATTTCAGGTTATATTTTGTTAGGTAAAGAAGAGCTTACCTATAAAATAAATAAAATCTTCTTTGTTGGATTTATACTCATTTTTCTTGGCGATATTGTTCAATGGTTTTTCCCTTTGAATAAAAACTTGTGGAGTTCATCCTTCAGTTTGCTTATGGGTGGCATTAGTTCTTTTGCTCTTGCTGCATCACTATTTATTTTTGACCTAAGAAAAATTAAATATCGATTTAAATTTGCAGAAGCCTTTGGAGTAAATTCAATTCTTGCTTATTCTCTTTCAAGTATATTAACTGTTATTTTTTATAGTTCTGAATTGTGGGGTATTGCATTTAATCAAGAGTTCATTAAATTTTGGGGAAATATAGGGCTCCCCCTAAAATTGGGTTCTTTGATATATGCTATAATTTATGTAGTTGTCCTTTGGATACCTTGCAATTATTTATACAAAAAGAAAATTTTTATAAAACTCTAAAAAAAAACGGTCTATTAAAAATTAGACCGTTTTAAACAAAAATAAATAACTAATTTAATTACTTAACTTTTATTAATTTTTTGGGTTGTGGTAAAGCCTCATCTCGTTTTGACAAACTAATCTTTAATATACCTCCCTTGTATGTTGCTTCAATCTTTGAAGAATCAACGCTTTCAGGGATACTAAATGTCCTTTTAAAACTATTATAGTCAAATTCAATTCTAGTTAATTTTGAATTATCTTCTTTTTGTTCTTTATTAAATGAAGATGAAATAGATAAAAGACCGTCTTCTATCTCTATTTCAAAGTCATTTTTATTTTTTCCTGGAATTGCAAGCTCAATTTCAAAATGTGTATCTAATTCCTTTATATTTACAGCAGGTACTGAAAAAGTGTGCCTATCATAATTCCAGTCAAGGTTAATTAAATCATCTAAAGTTGATGGAATAAATTTCGTTCTATTGCTTATTAAGTTCATAATATAAATTTTAAGTTTAACAATTTTTACTTGTATAACTAAAGGCAAAACTTAGACCAAATCCTAAATTTGTCATTTTGTCATTATATTTTTTATAAAAAACTGACTTTTTGTCGCTATAAAATAGCTTTTTGCACTTTTTCAGCTGCTTCTTGAAATGCAGTTGCTGATAAGACATTTAAGCCTGATGAATCAATAAGTTCTTTAGCAATGTCAGAATTAGTTCCTTGCAATCGAACGATTAGAGGTACTTTAATTGAATCACCCATATTTCTATATGCATCCACAATACCCTGAGCTACACGGTCACATCTAACAATACCCCCAAAAATATTTACTAGAATAGCTTTTACTTTAGGATCTTTTAAGATTAACCTAAAAGCAGTTTCTACTCGAGCTGCATCAGCAGTACCACCAACGTCAAGAAAGTTTGCTGGGTCACCACCTGCTTGTTTAATTAAATCCATTGTTGCCATTGCAAGACCTGCTCCATTTACCATGCACCCTACATTTCCATCTAAATCAACATAATTAAGTCCTACCTCACGAGCTTCTACTTCAACTGGATTTTCCTCACTTAAATCACGCATTTCTTCAAATTCCTTATGTCTGAAAAGACTGTTATCATCCAAAGTTACTTTTGCATCAACAGCAATAATTTTATCATCTGAAGTCTTTAAAACTGGATTGATTTCAAATAATGAAGCGTCTGATCCCACATAGGCTTTGTAAAGAGCGCTAATAAATTTTGTCATTTCTTTGAAAGCTACTCCTGAAAGACCAAGGTTAAATGCTACTTTTCGAGCCTGAAAACCCTGAAGCCCTAAAGATGGATCAATATCCTCAGTAAAAATTAAATGTGGAGTTGCTTCTGCAACAGCTTCAATATCCATTCCTCCTTCAGTAGAGTACATGATCATATTTCTACCAGTTGCTCTATTTAATAAAACAGAAATATAAAATTCTTTAGGCTCTGTTTCACCTGGATAATAAACATCTTCTGCTATGAGAACTTGATTTACTTTTTTCCCCTCTGGAGGTGTTTGTGGGGTTAAAAGCTGCATCCCAATAATTTCACTAGAGATTTTTTCTAAATCCGCGAGACTTTTTGCCAACTTTACTCCCCCTCCCTTTCCACGACCTCCAGCATGTATCTGCGCCTTTACAACATGCATAGAAGTTCCGGTTGATTCTGTTAATTCTTTTGCTGCAGCTAAAGCTTCAGTTGAAGTTTTAGCTACAATTCCTCTCTGAACGCTTACTCCAAAGCTAGCCAACAATTCTTTCCCTTGATATTCGTGTAAATTCATAAAATAATTCTAAAATCAATACAAAAATATACAAACCCTATTTGAAATCAGAAAACCAGACTTAAATATTTTGTTATAGACATAACATTTTATTGAAATTTGAAATAGATTCCCTCTAAATTTGACCTTTATAATTAACTACCTAATTTTGGCTTTTCATTAGTTATATATGAATCATTCTATTTTAAAATCAATAGCTGAAAAACATAAATGCCCTATTTATGTATACGATGGTAATAAAATAAAAAAACAATATGAGCGACTTACCAATGCTTTTAGTAGTATTAAAAACTTAAGAATTAATTATGCTTGTAAAGCATTATCAAATATTTCAATACTCAGTTTAATGAGATCTATGGGCTCTGGATTGGATACTGTATCAATCCAAGAGGTTCAACTTGGACTAAAAGCTGGTTTTAAAGCTGAAAATATAATTTTCACACCAAATGGTGTATCTATGAATGAAATTGAAAAAGTAGCTTCATTAGGTGTTCAAATAAATATTGATAATCTTACAATATTAGAACAGTTTGGAACTAAATATCAAGATATACCCGTATGCATACGCATTAATCCTCACGTAATGGCGGGAGGTAATAGCAATATATCCGTTGGACATATAGATTCAAAATTTGGAATTTCTATTCACCAAATACCTCATATTTTACGAATCGTAGAGAATACAAAAATGCATATAAATGGTGTTCATATGCATACTGGTAGTGATATACTTGATATAGAAGTTTTTCTCCATGCTGCTGAAATTTTATTTGAAACAGCTTCTAAATTCAATGACTTAGATTTTATTGATTTTGGTAGTGGTTTTAAAGTACCTTACAAATTTGGAGATATAGAAACTAATATTGAAGAATTAGGAGAAAAACTCTCTAAAAGGTTTCATAGTTTTTGTAAAACCTATGGAAAAGACTTAGAATTAGCATTTGAACCTGGAAAATTTTTGGTTAGTGAAGCGGGTTATTTTTTAACTAAAGTCAATGCAATCAAACAGACTACTTCTACAGTTTTTGCGCAAGTTGATTCAGGTTTTAATCACCTAATCAGACCTATGCTATATGGTTCACATCATGAAATTATTAATATTTCTAATCCAAAAGGAAAAGAACGATTTTACACAGTTGTTGGCTATATATGTGAAACCGACACCTTTGGAAACAACCGTAAAATCTCAGAAATATCTGAGGGAGATATACTCGCTTTTAAAAATTCTGGTGCATATTGCTTTACCATGGCTAGCAATTATAATTCTAGATACCGACCTGCAGAGGTTCTTTGGTATAAAGAAAAATCATTTGAAATTAGAAAAGAAGAGACCTTTGATGATCTAGTCCAGAATCAAATTTTAATAGATTTTAGTAAAAAAGTTTCTGTTAATTGATCTCTTTAAGGTTATTTAGAGAGTTATTATAAGCTATAATAAATTCTTCTATAATTTCAGAAGCTGGAATAATTTTGTCAATTTGAGCCGATACTTGACCAATTTCTAATTCTCCTTCAACCAGATCTCCTTCAAACATGCCTTTCTTAGCCCTACCCCGCCCTAAGGCTTCTCTTAACTCTTCAATACTTGATCCGTTTTCATATAAAGAAACAATTTTTTCATAAAATTGATTTTTAATCAAACGAACTGGCGTAAGTTCTTTAAGAGTAAGCACAGTACTACCCTGCTTAGCCTTTATTACCTCTTCTTTAAATTTAGGATGAGATGAAGCTTCGGGAGTTGCCACAAAACGAGAACCTACTTGTACAGCGTTAGCACCCAAAGCCATTGAAGCAAGCATCGCCTCACCTGAACCTATACCTCCTGCTGCTATTAAAGGAACTTTAATTACTCTTTTTATTAACGGAATAAGAGCCATAGTAGTAGTCTCTTCCCTTCCATTGTGCCCTCCAGCCTCAAATCCCTCTGCAACAATAACATCAACACCACATTCTTCTGCTTTGAGTGCAAATTTTACTGAACTAACAACATGAGCTACAGTACAATTATTATCTTTCAAATATGAAGTCCAAAGTTTTGGATTCCCAGCTGCAGTGAATACTATTGGAACCTCTTCTTCTATAATTATCTTCATTAGTTTATCGATATCGGGATATAATAATGGTACATTTACACCAAAGGGTTTTGGTGTAGCGGCTTTACATTTCTGAATATGTTCTCGTAATACCTCAGGGTACATAGAACCTGATCCAATCAAACCTAGTCCACCAGCATTACTAACAGCAGAAGCTAATCGCCATCCACTTGCCCAAACCATTCCTGCCTGAATAATTGGGTATCGAATACCAAATAATTTACAAATTGGATTTTCCATTTTCAAAAAATCTTAGTTTTAGTTTAATATTTAAATTTTGACTACAAATTTGAAAAATTAAGATATGACACCAGACCCCAATAATTCTTTTTTATGATACCAGGCAACAAATTGTCCTGATGTTATTGCTGATTGAGGATTTTCAAAACTAACTAGCATCTCATTTTCTGTCTGATATAATATAGCTTTTTGTAAAGACTGTCTATATCTAATTCTAGCTGATATTTCTAATTTTTCTCCGGTAGATAATTGTAAGTCATTACGAATCCAATGGATTTCATTTTTTGAAACCTTTAAAGCCTTCCGATATAATCCGGGATGAGATTTTCCCTCACCCACATAAATAATGTTTTTCCGAATATCTGTATCAATAACAAATAAAGGCTCTTTAAACCCACCTAAGCTCAGGCCTTTTCTTTGTCCTATAGTAAAAAAATGGGCACCATTATGCTCTCCAATAAATTCACCATCATTTGCATTGTATTTATATTTTTTTGCTGTTTCGACAAGGGCTTCTTTCTTTATTTTACTCATTTTAAATTTGCTGTGCCTATTAGAAATTTTAATTATTTTTCCTCTTTTAGGTTTTAATTTTTGTTGCAAAAATTCTGGCAAACTGACCTTTCCAATAAAGCAAAGTCCTTGGGAATCTTTTTTTTTAGCAGTAGTTAATTTTTGTTTAGAGGCAATTGAACGAACTTCTGATTTATTTAAATGTCCAATTGGAAATATAATTTTCTCAAGTTGTTTTTGATTTAATTGACACAAAAAATAAGATTGATCTTTATTTTTGTCTTTCCCTTGTATTAATTGATATATCTTTTCACCAGATTTCATTTGAAATGAATCTTTTTGACAATAATGACCTGTTGCAACTAGTTCTGCCCCTAATGAAAGAGCAATTTTAAGAAAAACATCAAATTTGATTTCACGATTACATAATATATCTGGATTTGGGGTCCGTCCTTTTGAATATTCATTAAACATGTAGTCAACTATCCGCTTTTTATACTCTTTACTTAAATCTATGGTCTGAAATGGAATTCCAATTTTTTCTGCAACAAGCATTGCATCATTACTATCCTCTAACCATGGACATTCATTTGATAAAGTTACAGATTCATCATGCCAATTCTTCATAAATAAACCTATGACCTCATAACCTTCTTTCTTTAATAAATAAGCAGCTACACTAGAGTCAACTCCCCCAGAAAGTCCAACAATAACTCTTTTTTTCATTCCTAACTTTAAATATGAGTTACCACTTGATAATTAAATTAAAAATAATTTAATTCAAACTGAAATAACAATTTACTTTATGCAAATATAGTTGTGGTAATATAATTTATCTTCTTCTTGCCTTTTTTTGTTTTTCTGCTTCCTCCATAGCTTTTTGTAGACGAGCAGAAAATCCACTTACTTTTTTTGGTTTCTTTTTATTTTCTTCAATTTTAGCATGAATTTTTTTGTCATCTATTATATAATTTTTAATAACTAACATTAGAATAATTGTCAATAAATTAGAGACGAAATAATACAAACTCAAACCACTTGCGTAATTATTAAAGAAAAATAACATCATGAGGGGCATCAAATACATGATAATTTTCATATTTGGCATTCCAGGTTGTTGTGGCATTGGCTGTTGTCCTGTAGTCATTTTTGTGTAGAAAAATATGGCTACTGATGCTAGAATTGGAAATAAACTAACATGATCCCCGTAGAAAGGAATATTGAAACCTAAATCTAATATTGAATCGTAAGAAGAGAGATCATCTGCCCATAAAAAACTTTTATCCCTCAAAACAAATGCAACTGGAAAAAAGGAAAATAATGCGTAAAAAACAGGAAGTTGAATAAGAGCAGGAACGCATCCTGACATAGGATTTGCACCTGCTCTTGAATACAAGCTCATTGTTTCTTGTTGGCGTTTTACTGCATCATCTTTATATTTTGCAGTTATAGCATCAACGTCTGGACGTAAAACTTTCATTTTAATTTGAGAGACATATGATTTATATGTAACTGGAGACATTAAGAGCCTCACAATAATAGTCATTACAATAATTGCAATACCGTATGAAAGAAATGATGATAAAAATCCAAATAATGGTAAAAATATTACTCTATTTATCCATCCAAAAATACCCCATCCCATGGGTATAGACGCCTCTAAATCACCATCTAACTTTTTTAAAGTGACGTAATCCGTAGGCCCATAATAAAAGTTAAAAATAGAATTTATCTCTCCTTTTTTTTTAGGCAATTCATATTCAGTTTCAAATCTTTTTGTGAATTTTTTATTTAAATATTCCTCTCCTGATAAATCTTTTGATTTTATATCTGCAACAGATATAGTTTCTTGAGGAATTAAAATGGCACTAAAAAAATGTTGTCTGTAAGAAATCCACCTTACTCCATCTCTTGTTTCTGAGTCATCACCACTCAAGGACAAATAATCAACCCTATCATCTTCATAACCAAATGTAAATTCAGTATATCTGTTTTCATAATCAATACTTCTTGAATTCCTGAATACATCTGTTTTCCATCTTATTTTTGGTGATTGATTTTGATCAAGAATTTGGTCAACTCCGTATCCTTTAAAACTTAAAGAAAATAAATATCCGTTCTTAGGAAATAAATATTCAAAAATAAAATATTGTGTCTCAGATAAATTTGATTTCATTGACACTAAAAAAGCATCTTCTTTTTCAATTATTTCATGAGTAAAATAAAAATCTCTAGTATTTAAAGTTCTTCCATCCTTTGTGTTTAGTGAAATATTAAATTCTGTATTTCCGTCTAATATCATTGGAACAGGCTTGTCATTAAAATTTTCGAATTCTTTTAATGCCAATTTAGAAATCGTACCACCTCTAGGCTGGATTTCTAAAATCATTTTATCTGTTGATAATTCAATATTTGGATAATTATTCGGGATAAATAAATTTCCTAAATCACCATAAGCGGTTACTTTTTGCAGTATTCTAATTGAGTCTTGGGATTCAGAATTTATTTTAGACGTTGGTTTAATTTCAGTTTCTACTACTTTATTTGAAGTAGTTTCATCTTGGGAGCCGTTTCTGTATAGCATCCATGTTAAAATCAATGCTATTAAAATAAATCCGATAAACTGATATGGGTCAAATTTTCTTTCTTCCATTTTTTGGAATTTAATATTTTAATTATTTAATAAACAAGCTTTAACAAAAGAATTAAATAGTGGATGAGGATTAGAAACGGTACTTTTATATTCAGGATGAAATTGAACTCCTATAAACCAAGGATGATTTTTATATTCTATTATTTCAACTAAACCTGTGTCTGGGTTTATACCTGAAACTATAAAATTTTCATCAAATACTTTATCAGCAAAATCGTCATTGAACTCATATCTATGACGATGACGTTCAGAAATTTTTTTCTTACCGTAAGACTCAGAAGCTTTTGTATTTATTGATAAATTACAATCCCACGCTCCCAATCTCATAGTGCCTCCTTTTTTTGATATATTTTTCTGTGACTCCATTAAATCAATCACTGGAATTTCGCAAGAAAAATCCATTTCAGTTGAATTTGCTTCTTTTAAACCTCTTTGATTTCTAGCATATTCGATTACTGCCATTTGCATTCCTAAACATATACCAAAAAATGGAATTTTGTTTATTCTGGCATATTCAATCGCCGTTATTTTCCCATCAATCCCTCTTTCACCAAAACCTGGAGCAACTATTATTCCATCTAAATATTTTATTGATTCTTGAACATTTTTTCTGTCAATTTTTTCCGAATGTAAACTAACAACTTCAATTTCGGTTTCATTATCTGCTCCAGCATGTATTAAGGACTCTAAAATCGACTTGTATGAGTCTTGTAATTCAACGTACTTACCTACAAGACCTATTTTAATTTTGTTCTTAGGATTTTTAAATCTTTCAAGAAATGCTTCCCAAGGTTTTAAATTATGCTTTTGAGTAGGTGTCAAATTTAGTTTTTTAAGAACTTCACGATCTAAACCCTCATTCAACATTTTCATAGGAACATCATAAATTGTTTCTACATCGATTGACTGAATAATTGCTTCTCTTTTTACATTACAAAATAATGCTAATTTATCTTTTAAATCATCTGATAATTGATGCTCTGTCCTACAAACGATAATGTCAGCTGAAATTCCGCTTTCCATTAATGTTTTAACTGAGTGCTGTGTTGGTTTGGTTTTTAATTCACCCGTGGCAGACAAATAAGGAATCAAAGTAAGATGTATCACTAATGCATTTTCTTTACCAAGATCCCATATAAGTTGTCTAACTGATTCAATGTAAGGCAATGACTCAATATCACCAACTGTTCCACCAATTTCAGTTATCACAATATCATATTTACCTGTTTCTCCTAATAAGCACATGCGTTCTTTAATTTCATTTGTTATGTGAGGAATAACTTGTACAGTTTTACCTAAGAAAGAACCTTTACGCTCTTTATCAATGACACTTTGATAAATTCTACCGGTAGTAACGTTATTTGCTTGAGATGTAGACACATTCAAAAAACGTTCATAATGACCCAAATCTAGGTCTGTTTCAGCACCATCATCAGTAACGAAACATTCTCCGTGTTCATAAGGATTAAGAGTTCCCGGGTCCACATTGATGTAAGGGTCAAATTTTTGTATAGTTACTTTAAAGCTTTGTGATTGTAATAGTTTTGCCAAAGATGCAGCAATTATTCCTTTCCCTAATGATGAGGTTACTCCTCCAGTTACAAAAATATATTTAGTTGGCATCCGGTTGATTTAGTTCATTAATAAAACCGGACTCAAATTTACGAAAATCAGGTTAAATTATAGTTTTAGATAACTATTCTTTTAATTCAAATATATCATAGCCATTATGTTCCAAGATATAATATGCTTTATTAATGTAGGATTCATTATCATTTTCCTCATATAAGAATCTGTTTGACTCATATTGTGTTTCTCCTAATTCGATTGATTTTGAAAAATTTTTTGCAAAAGCTGTTCTTAAAATAGCATCCATGGTAACATCGTATCCACGTAAAGCCTCTATATTAGGATATTTGCCAAATTTATCAATAAAGCTTTTAACATAGCTTTCATCATAAGTTTTATAAAATGGTTTGAATCCACTTGGATATTTAAGTTTTATTCCTCCTAAAGCTTTCCTTGATAAATTATCATTGTTGTATGCATTACCTCGATATGTTGTATACACTTGTACATTTCTATTTTCAGTATTTTGGGAATTGAACTGAGAAATTGCACTTGCTATTAAAGGGAAAGATTGTGTTTCTAAAATAATTTTATTTTCAATTGAATCTAATAAAAGAGAATCAACTAATTCAGGAATTATATAATCAGACTTCTCAGGACGTAATTTAATTGACCAAGGAAAACGTGATTGGAGTTCATTTTCAATATCTCTATTTTTTTCATCAGCGACAATAACTATGTGGTGTGTAGTGTCTAATTTCTTTTCTAAATATTCATACATTTTATTTCGAAAAAAAGATTCCTCTGTCACAGATTGAATTACATTTTTTCTGTATTCAACTGGTCTAGTTGATAGAGGAGAAATCTTTGGAATATTTTTTAAATTATTATTACTAGATAGATAATCAAAATTAGAGGGAATTAAAGGGCCTAAGATAAAATCTAATGATTCTAATTCTTTGGACTCAATTATTTCTTTTATTCGAGTGAGATTATTTTGTGTGTCATAATTAAATAAATCAATTTCTAATCCTTTATTAATTAATTTATCGACGGCAAAAAGAACACCAGAGTAAAAATCTAAAGAAACTGTATGAAGGTTTCTCTCTTCTAAAATTCTTTTTGTATCCTCAATAGAGTCAAAAATTATCTCATTTGATTTAAAAGGAAGCAATACTCCAAATTTTAATTTTTTCTTTATTAATAAAGAATCAATCAAATTAATTCTTTCAACAAGCAAATCATTTTTAATTTTTAGTTCTCCAGTAAGTAATTCAGGAATTTTTAAAACCATACCTACTTGAAGACCTGTTTCTATTAATTTTGGATTAAGTGATTCTAACTCAGAACGATTAATACCTAATTTTTTTTCTATCCTATAAAACCCTTCAGATGGTTGAACACTATAATAATTATAAAGAGTGTCTTTCTCGGGTATTGAATCCAAAAGTAAAGTATTTCTTACTCTGATTTCTTGTCCTATTTTTAATCCATTTACTAAAATTGGATTTAAAGAATCAAGTTCACGAATAGTCATTCCATATTTGTATGCTAATCGCCATTTTGTTTCTTTTGGCTTGACCTTATGAATATTATATGTCTGTGAGGGAATATTTTTTTCAACAAGCTTTAATTCTTTATTTTGATTATATACTGGAATTCTCAAAAGTAATTTTTTCTTTATTCCTGTTTTTTTTAAAAATGGGTTATACTCTAAAAGTTGACTTTCTTTAATATCATATTTATTAATTATTTGATCTAAGGTTTCATCTTTTTTAACACGATGTGACAGAAAACTTTTAGGAACCTGAGCAAAATTTTTGGTTAAGGCAAAGCACAAAAAAAAGAAAAGAAAAATTTTTTTCATAAACAGGCTTTTTTTTAAAACTATTCCCATTCTATTGTTGCTGGTGGTTTAGAACTTATATCGTATACAACTCTATTAATACCTTTTACATTATTAATAATCTCGTTCGAAATTTTTTGTAAAAAAGTGTATGGTAAATCGACCCAATCTGCAGTCATACCATCCGTAGATTGAACAGCTCTTAATGCTACACAATTTTCATAGGTACGCTCGTCACCCATTACACCAACACTATTCACTGGTAGAAAAATAGCTCCTGCTTGCCAAATTTGATCATACAAATTCCATTTTTTCAGACCTTGAATAAATATTGAATCAACTTCCTGAAGAACACGAACCTTTTCGGGGGAAATTTCACCCAAAATTCTTATAGCTAATCCAGGACCTGGAAAAGGATGTCTACCAAGTAATATTGGATCCATTCCCAAACTTTTTCCAACACGACGAACTTCGTCCTTAAATAACATTCTTAAAGGTTCAACTAATTCAAGTTTCATATAGTCAGGCAATCCTCCAACATTATGATGGGATTTTATTGTAGCTGAAGGACCATTAACAGAAATCGATTCAATTACATCAGGATAAATTGTTCCTTGTCCTAACCACTTTGCATCCTTTACTTTTTGAGATTCAGAATCAAATACATCAATAAATATTTTCCCAATAATTTTTCTCTTTGATTCTGGATCAGATATACCTTCCAATGCACTCAGAAATTTATTTGAAGCGTCAACACCCTTAACATTAAGTCCCATCCCAGAATATTGATCTAATACTTGATTAAATTCATTTTTTCTCAAAAGACCATTATTAACAAAAATACAATTCAGTTGATTTCCAATAGCTTTATGAAGTAAAGTTGCTGCAACAGAAGAATCGACTCCACCAGAAAGACCAAGTATTACCTTATCATGTCCAACCCTAGATTTAATATCTTTTATTGCCATATCAACAAAAGAATTTGGCGTCCAATCTTGCTCAACAGATGATATGTCAACCAAAAAATTTTGTAAAATTTGTTTTCCATCTGACGAATGATAAACCTCTGGATGAAACTGTATCGCGTAAGTTGGTTCATTTATGATTTTATAAGCTGCATTGATGACATCTTCAGTACTACCAATGCATTCACCTCCATTTGGCAAAGTTAAAATTGTGTCTGCGTGGCTCATCCATACTTGACTGTTTTTTGACACATCTTTGAAGATTGGATCACTTGATTTAAAAGATGTTAAGTTTGCCCGTCCGTATTCTCTCGAATTTGATGGACTTACTTCACCTCCATAAAAATGAGCTAAGTATTGAGCACCGTAACATACACCAAGTAAAGGAATTTTTCCTTTTATCTTATTTAAATCTGGATGAGGTGCATCGTTAGACCTAACAGAAAATGGTGATCCAGATAGAATAACTGCTTTAAAACTTAAAATATCTTTAGGAAGCTTGTTAAATGGATGAATCTCACAAAATATAAAAAGCTCTCTGACACGGCGAGCAATTAATTGTGTATACTGTGATCCGAAATCGAGTATAAGTACCTTATTCTGCATGAGCAAAAATACAATTTAATCCAAGCCTGGAAAATCCATTATCAAAATAATACAATTGTTTTTTAATATTTGATTAATGTAAAATTTGTAGTTAAAGGATTTAGAGTATTTAATAAAATTGGGATCATTTTGTGTCCAATTTCATGATAAAATGTAAAAAAATTAAAATTTCTTTCTTGAAGTTGATCATTTGGAAATAATTGATCGTGCAAATGAGTTAGTCTATTTAATTCATCTTTATAAACCCTTTTTTGAGCTTTGTGTAATCTTTTTTCTAATTTATCTATTCCATTAATTTGTTTTTTTTCTTGAGCTCTAACTGCTCCTATAAAAGATTTATCAGTTTTATCAGATAAATCTTTCAGAAAAATGAATTGTTTCTTTAATTTCTTTTTTAAAAAGGAAAGGTCTAAGTTTATTTTACTTAACTGTTGAATTTTTTGATTAATTAACTTCTCTCTGTTTAAAAATAGATCTGTCACATTTAAATTTAATTTTAGTGTTTTATTTTTTTGTTTTTCCGAATAAAGTAATACGGAATTACGCAATAATAAAGAAGGGAATAAAACATTGTTTCTATCAAACATCTTTTTTAATTGTAACCAATAGGCTATTTCTCCTGCCCCACCTATGTAGCAAATATTTGGTAAAATTACTTCTTGATAAAGTGGTCTTAAAATAACATTAGGGGAAAAACGTTCAGGATTTTTATGTAAAAGTTCTAAAATTTCTTTTTTTGAAAATTTTTTCTCCGTATCAATTAAAGTAAAGTCCTTATCAATTTTTTCTATTCTAAATCTATTTTTTTTAGTTAGGTAAAAAAGATTAATAATTCTCGGGTTTACTTGAGATGAATAATTTTTATCATATATGTTTTTTAATAATTCAGTTTGTTTAATTACTTCTGAGTAATTTTTTTGATTTAAAAGTTCATCTTTTATGTAGGGGACGAATTGTGTTTTTAATTTTTTATTATGAGGTTCAATAACTAACAGTCCGCTTTTTCCAAAAAGTTCATTAACCATAAGAAAAGTTGCCTCTGCTAGATTTTTTGCTTTTCTATAACTTTTTTTAATTAAATTTTTTATATCTGTTGATTCAATTTTATTATCCAATATTGACTCAAAATCATCAAGAACTTTTTCTAAGTTATTTAATGAAAGTTGGCCTACCGCTCCATTGTAATCTTTCTTCCATGTAAAATATTTATTTTTGAATTGGAAAGAGTTTATTTCATCAAAATCATGATCTTCGCTAGCCATCCAATAAATTGGAACAAAATTTGATTCTGGATATTTTTCTTTAAGTTGCTTACATAAATTAATCGTGCTTATTATTTTGTAGATAAAATAAAGTGGCCCTGTCATTAAACATAATTGATGACCAGTTGTAACAGTAAAAGTGTTCTCTTTACCAATCAATTCTAGCTGATTTTTGACTTCTTCGGTGACATTGATTCCATTATATTGATCTTTCAAAACATTAACTAAAATATTTCGGTGCTGTCTCGAATAAGATATTTTCTTTCTTTGAATTTGATCTTTAAAAGACTCTATATTTGGAAAGTTGTTATAAAATTGTTCTAATTTTTTGTTTTTGTCTAGATAATCACAAATTAATTGTGAAAAACGTCCAGTGGCTTTTATAGGAATATGAGTAGTCTTCATAAAACAATTTGTGTAAAGATATTCGTTTTTTAGAAAAAAGGAATTTGAAGTTTGCTAAGAAAGTGTAATTTTAAATTAAAAAATGAAACATAATTTTTTTTTATTCCTGTTAATTTTTTTTCAATTTCAAGTCAGGAGTCAGATAAAATCTCCTAAAGAATTCCTTGGATATGAATTAGGTTCTGAATTTAGTCTACATTATCAAATAGTTGACTATTTTAAACATTTGGAGAGCAACTCTTCTAAAATAAAGCTAGTTACTTATGGGAAAACAAATGAAGGTCGCTTATTACAATTAGCATTTATTTCAACTGAGCAGAATATTAAAAACTTAGAAGAAATTAGAATTAATCATCTTTCAAATAGTGGGAGTAATGAAGGAAAAAAAAATGAAAACAAATCAATAGTTTGGCTAAGCTACAATGTTCATGGAAATGAATCTTCAAGTTCAGAAGCCTCTCTCAAGACTGCCTATTCACTGCTCACTAAACACCAGGATTGGCTTAAAGACACAATTGTAATTATAGATCCTTGCGTTAATCCAGACGGACGGGATAGGTATGTTACTTTTTTTAAACAAAACAGAAGTATTCCTTACGATAATAATAGAGATTCTAGAGAACATACAGAACCATGGCATAGTGGAAGAACAAATCATTACATATTTGATTTAAATCGTGACTGGGCTTGGCTTACACAAATAGAATCACAAAATCGGATTGTTCAATATAATAGATGGCTACCACATATTCATGTTGATTTTCATGAGCAAGGAATAAATAGTCCATATTATTTTGCTCCAGCTGCTAAACCTTATCACGAAATAATTACAGATTTTCAAATTGATTTTCAAGATACTTTAGGAAAAAATCATGCAAAGTATTTTGATAAAAATGGATGGTTTTACTTTACAAAACAGCGTTTTGATCTTTTATATCCTAGTTATGGAGATACTTACCCTATGTTTTTGGGAAGTATAGGCATGACATATGAACAAGCTGGGGGAGGTATTGCGGGACTTGGGGTTAAAAATGATGAAAATTTAGTATTAACTTTAAAAGATAGGATTGAACACCATTACACAACTGGAATATCAACAGTCGAAATGGCTTCAAAAAATAGAATTCAACTCAATAAGAATTATCAAACCTTTTTTAGTGATAAAAATTTGAAATACAAAAATTTTGTTTTAGAAGGGGATATTTATAAAATTAATAATTTAAAAGATTTTTTAAATAAACATCAAATTAAAAGTAGTTATTTAAAGTCCGAAGAAATAATCAGAGGGATTGACTTTAAAGATCAAAAAAATACTAATCTTTCATTCAAAAAAAATTCCTTAGTTATTCCTACAAATCAAGTAAAAGGAAAAATGGTTCAAGTTTTATTTGAGCCCAAAACAAAACTTAGTGATTCATTAACCTATGATATTACAGCTTGGTCACTTGTATATGCTTATGGTTTAAAAGGAATTGCCACAAAAGAAAATATTAATACAGTTGATGTTATAACAGAAAAACAAAAACAAGTATTAATTGATGAAGATGCATATGGATATGCGATCACTTATAAAAGTTTTGATGACAGTAAATTTTTAGCAGGACTTCTTAAAGAAAATATAAATGTTAGATATAATACAAAACCGATAAAAAATAGTGGTAAAAATTGGGATGAAGGCACACTTTTTATTTTTAAAGGAGATAACAGAAGTAATGAAGATTTTGCAGATAAATTAAGTGTGTTAGTCATAAAACATAATAAGAAAATACATAAAATATCAACAGGATATTCAGATGAAGGTCCTGATCTTGGTGCAGATGAATTAAAATTTATTTATCCACCTAAAATAGCTATTTATCGAAGTGATGACACTTCTCCATATAATTACGGAGAAGTTTGGCACTTTTTTGAAAAACAAATAGAATATCCTCTGACTCAAGTAAATGAAAAAAAACTAATCAAAATTTTACCTAAAGTAGATTTACTAATTATACCAGATGGAAACTATAATAAGTGGTCAGAATTTAATAATGGTGACGTTATTGAAGAATGGTTAAATAAAGGTGGTAAAATCATAGCTTTATCTAGTGCGCTTAATCTCTTTACAAAATCTGAAATCTTTTCTTTAAGGAAAAAAGAAAAAAACAAACAAAATACTTCATTAACCCCTTTTGCTGATTTGGAAAAAAAACAAATAAGTGAAATTACAACTGGCAGCATTTTTGAAGCTAAGTTAGATAAAACTGATCCATTAAGTTTTGGAATAAATACATATTATACTTTAAAACTTGACCCTGACTCTTATGATTTATTAGAGAATGGAGGGAATACATTTTTATTAGATGAAAAAGCATCTCCAATTTCCGGTTTCATTGGACATCTGGCTAAAGAAAATCAGAAAAAATCTCTATTATTTGGTTATGAAAATTTTGGTTACGGTAAAGTGATTTATTTTGTTGATAATCCTTTGTTTAGGGGTTTTTGGTATAATGGGAAACAAATTTTTTCAAATGCATTATTTTTTTTAGAAAATAGAGTATCCACTGTATTGAATTAAAAAATTTGACATTTCTAGCAAAAATAATTTAATTTAAAGAAGTAACTATTTAAGTCCCTCAATTTAGATATTAATTGGAATTCCTATTAAGTCATAATCTGTGGCTTCTGTAATTTTTATGTTTACAAATTGGCCACTTTTTAGGTAAAAATTTTTAGCATCTATTAAAACTTCATTGTCAACGTCTGGTGAGTCCATGAAAGTTCTACCAATAAAATTTAACCCTTCTTTTCTGTCTATAAGGCATCTGAAAATTTTCCCAACACAAGCTTGATTATTTTCCCATGAAATTTGTGATTGAACATCCATAATAATATTAGATCTTTCTTGTTTAACTTCTTCGGGTACATTATCATGTAGTTTAAAGGCATGAGTATTTTCCTCATGACTATAAGTAAAACACCCTAACCTTTCAAAACGCATCTCCTTAACCCAGTTTTTTAAGATTTCAAAATCTTCTTCAGTTTCTCCTGGATAACCTACAATTAGTGTTGTTCTTAGAATAATGCCAGGTACTTTTTTCCTTATTTTTTTTATTAATGAGGTTGTTTTTTTTTGTGAAGTCCCTCTTCTCATTGATTTTAAGATTGAGTCTGATATATGTTGAAGTGGAATGTCCAAATAATTACAAATTTTACTTTCCTCTCTAATAACTTCTAAAACATCTTCTGGAAAACCCGTTGGGAATGCGTAATGTAATCTTATCCATTCTATACCTTCAACTTTTACTAAAGAGCGAAGCAAGTCTGCTAAACTTCTTTTTTTATAAAGATCTAGTCCATAGTAAGTTAGATCTTGGGCAATTAAAATTAATTCTTTAACACCATCACTTGCTAAATGTTTTGCTTGTTTGACAAGCTCTTCTATAGGTGTTGAGTTATGTTTTCCTCTCATCAATGGAATTGCACAAAAAGAACAGGGTCGGTTACAACCTTCAGCAATTTTCATATATGCAAAATACTTTGGTGTGGTAAGCATCCTCTCTCCTATTAATTCATGCTTGTAGTCTGCTCCTAAAACCTTTAATAATTGTGGGAGGTCAGTTGTTCCAAAGTAAGCATCTACTTGTGGAATTTCTTTTTCTAGATCTGTTTTATAACGCTCACTTAAACATCCTGTTACATAAACCTCATCTACTTTACCTTCCTTTTTAAATTGAATTTGCTCTAAAATAGTATTTACTGACTCTTCTTTTGCATTATCAATAAATCCGCATGTATTAATGACCACTATATTTCCATGTTCTTGATGAACAACATTTTTATCATTTGCCTTTAGTTGTCCCATTAAAACTTCAGAATCAAAAATGTTTTTTGAACATCCAAGTGTAATTACATTAATTACATTCCTTTTAGAATACTTTGTTCTCATATATTATTTATTCATAAAGTAATGGTAGTTTACGTACACGATTAATTCTTTCAAAAACAGCTCCAAGTTCTAATAAAGTTTGCTCTTTTTTTGAAGGCGCTATGAAAGTAAGGTTTTGTGGTTGACCATTTTTTCTGAATCCCATTGGAACTCCAAGTGCTGGAAAATGAGCAGCAGCAGCAAAAGATGCCGTATAATTATCAATAGAAATTATGGCCTCTAAGTCATGCTTTTCTATATCATTGAAATACTCTTTGGCAGTAGTCATTAATAATTTCTTTTCTTTTAAAAAGTCCTCTTTATCTCTCTTTTCTTTTACAATCCTTGAGAAAATTTTCTGACCATAAGGCGCATTTAAAATTGAATCTTTATTATTAAATGCAATTATATCTTCAATAGAATCAAAAGGCAACTGATCTGAAGCATAATTGTTAAAATATTCTGGTAAATCATATTTCATATCAATATCTAATAATTTTCTAAATTTTTTTAGTTTTAATTCAGGAGAAACTAGGCTAACAATTGTTGCACCTGCTTTTCTTAATTTTATTAAAACTTGTTTCATTAAACTGTCTTTTTCAAACTTTCTGAAAATACCAATTCGTTTTCCTTTAAGACTAACTGTATCCAAACCTTGATAGTATATTGGTTTACTTGAAAAGCTATAAGAATCATTAGGATCTTCTCCAATTATTGCATTTAATAAAATAGCATTGTCAATAATATTTTTGGTCATAGGTCCAGCGGTATCAAGTGTACTAGAAATAGGAATAATTCCGCTTCTACTCACTAATCCTACTGTTGGTTTAAGCCCTACAACACTATTTTTTCCTGAAGGAGATAATATTGAGCCTGAGGTCTCTGAACCAATTGCAGCTACAGCAAAATTAGCAGCAACAGAAACTGCGCTACCAGAACTAGAGCCTCCTGTTTCAAATTTCATTCTCCCATAAGGATTTAAAGTTTGACCCCCAATTGCACTATAACCAAGAGGACATCCTTCACAAAAATAGTATGCCCATTCACTAAGGTTAACCTTCCCTAATATTAATGCACCTTTTTTTCTTAGTTGCTTTACAATAAAAGCATCATTAATAGGGATATTATTTCTAAGTGCTGCAGCTCCTGCAGTTGTTGACATTGGTAATGCATCAATATTGTCTTTTAAAAGGATCGGCATCCCATATAAAGGATGGTTTATTTCTTTATATCTGTTTTGATCTTTCTTTTTAGCATTAATTAGAACATTAGGGTTAAGGGCAATTATGGAATTTAAATAAGTGTTCTTATTTGTTTCGAAAAGATATATCCTGTATAAATAAAACAAACATAGTTTTTCATAAGTTATTTTACCTTGTTTTATGTTATTTTGAATTTCTAAAATATCTTTTTCAAGAATTAATGGTTTTAGCTTTTCATATTCTTCATTAGAAAAATTTAGTAATGCATCTTGAAATGGTATAAAAAAAGAATTTTTATCGGTATGTTTTGATTGAATCCTTAGATAGCGCATTCGCTCTAATGAATGACTCACATTTTTTTTTATCTCATAAGACTCATCATAAGAAATCCACTTATTAAGTTGGTCTTTTTCAATTTTACAACTGCATAATAATAGTAATGTGATAGCTAATAAAAAATTAATTTTCAACATATTAAATTTTTAATTTTTCAGTTAAAAATGTAATAACTTCTTTTGTGACCTTATCATAACTTTTAGTGCTCAATGAACAAGTAATAACATGGTCCCCTGCGTCTGGAAAAGCTTTTTTTACTTTAAGTTCTTTAGGAGTTCCTAATTTATCAAACATTTTTAACATTGCAGGGACTGAGACAACTTTATCTTGCATACTGTCATTTTTAAAATAATAGCCCATAAATACTGGAATTTTTATTTTTTTATATGTATCCTCTGTCATTTTAATATCCAATAATTTTTGCATGTGAAGTGTGCTTTCTAAACGAATTTTATGTGTCCAGAATTTTTTCTTTTCAGCGTTCATGTTATCCATATAATGATATTTACCTCCTCTAACAATTCTTGCTAACAAAAGCCCCCACGGTTTAGAAATTAATTTAGCTAAAGGGTCAAATACTTCAATATTTGGAGCGAAAAGACAAATTGCTACAATCTTTGGATCAGTACCTAAAATCAAAGAAAGAACTCCACCATGAGAGGTTCCAAGAACAATGACTTTATCACCTAATACTTTTGCTATTGAAATAGCTTCTTTTGCAGATTTCCAATAATCGTCATTATTGTAATTTAGCATTGGTTCTTTTTCTTTCAAACCATGTCCATATAATCTAGGAACATATAAATTAGCCCCTATTTTTTTTGCAATGTCACGGTGTACAGGATCTCCTTCTTTACCTGATGCAGTAAAACCATGTAAATAAACAACACTATATTCAGTTTTTTTTGGAGTAGAGTCATTAAAAACTATGTAAGATTCATTTCCTATTCGAACATTCCCTAAACTATTTTCTTTATTGTTTATCCATTTCTTTAATTTATTTATATCTGAAGGAACTTCGACAACATCGTTATTTAGTTCTGGTGTTTTAACACTTGGACCGATCAAATAAATTCCTCCTAAAACTAAAATAAAGACAACTATACCTCTGAGAATTTTCATAAGTATTTACTTTTAACTAAATAATGTTTGAATAAAATTTTGGGGATCAAATTCTTGTAAATCATCAATACCTTCACCTACACCAATAAATCTTACTGGTATTTGAAATTGATCTGAAATTCCTAAAAGTACTCCCCCTTTTGCAGTCCCATCTAGTTTTGTGATAGCTAAGCTTGTAACTTCTGTTGCATTTGTAAACTGTTTCGCTTGTTCAAAAGCATTTTGTCCTGTTGAACCATCTAAAACTAATAATACCTCATGAGGTGCATTTGGAATTACCTTTGACATAACCCTTTTTATTTTTGTTAATTCATTCATTAAATTAACTTTATTGTGAAGTCTTCCAGCTGTATCAATTAAGACAATATCTTTATCCTGTGCAGTAGCAGCTTGAACGGTATCGAATGCGACAGAGGCAGGATCACTCCCCATTTCTTGTCTAATCAGTGGAACCTTCACGCGGTCAGCCCAGATTTGTAATTGATCTATTGCACCTGCACGAAAAGTATCTGCAGCTCCAAGAATTATTTTTTTATTTAATAATTTATAGAAATGAGCTAATTTTCCAATAGTAGTTGTTTTCCCAACTCCATTAACTCCAACTACCATTACAACATAGGGCTTTTCAATATGTGTAAATTGAGTTTCACTTCTGACAAGTAAATTAGAAATTTCTTCTCTAAGTACTTTAACTAAGTCATCAAAACCTAAATATTTATCTCTAGCAATTCTATCCTCTAGAGAATTTATAATTTTTAATGTAGTAGCTACTCCTACATCTGACTGAATTAATATTGATTCTAACTCATCTAATGTATCTTCATCAATTTTCTTTTTCCCAATAATAATATTTCCTAATCTAGAAAAAAATGACTTTTTTGTGTTAGCTAAACCATCCTCAAGTTTTTTCTGATCTTTTTTCGAAAAGAATGCCCTAAGTTTTCCCATAGGCATAAAAATAAAAAAAGCTACCGTATCGGTAGCTTCCATTTTTACTTAAAATAAAATTATTTTTTACTTAACCACTCGGAGGCGAGATCGGGTGGAATAATAGTTTCAACAAAGCTGTATGATTTACTACCCTGTTTTTTAATCATTTTAATCGCCTTAGTTAATCTTTTTGAACCAGTTTGTAAAGATGCTACGGATTTCTTTGCCATAATCTATTTTATTTCTTTATGAACCGTCATTTTCTTCAAAATCGGGTTAAATTTTTTAATCTCTAAACGCTCAGGTGTATTTTTTTTATTTTTAGTAGATATGTAACGTGAGGTTCCTGGAAGTCCTGACTCTTTATGTTCAGTACATTCTAATATTACTTGCACTCTGTTACCTTTTTTTGCCATAATAGTTAACCTTTGTAAGTTCCTTTTTCTCTAGCATCCTTTAGTACAGCTGAAATTCCTTTTTTATTAATGGTTTTTAAAACTGATGTTGAAACGGTTAGAGTTATCCACTTGTCCTCTTCAGGAATAAAAAATCTTTTCTTTATAATATTAGGATCAAATCTTCTTTTTGTTCTGTTTAGAGCTTTGGAGACATTGTTTCCAAACATCACTCTTTTTCCACTAATTTCACAAATTTTAGACATTTTTAATCCTTTAATGCGGCTGCAAATTTACTGTTTTTTATACACAAACAAAATTGTTTTAAAATTATTTTGATTTAAATTAACTCCTTATATACCAATTCTAAAGCTTTATTAACAGCTTTTCCAATTACTCTTTCTCTGTGTTTTCCAAATACAAATTTCTTATTTACTACACCTTTATCAGTCGCAATAGCTATCCATACAGTTCCTATTTCTACATCAGAGTCTCCTTTCAGTGGACCAGCATTACCGGTAGTAGCAATTCCAAAGTCTGTATCATACTTCGCTTTTACATGCTTAGCCATAATTTCAGCTACTTGTTCACTAACAACAGAATATTTTAAAATTATGTCATTTGGAACTTCTAACAGATCAACTTTTGATTGAGTATGATAAGCAACAACACCTCCTTTAAAATAAGAAGAACATCCAGGTATTTTTGTCAATCGAGCTGCAATTTCTCCTCCAGTACAGCTCTCAGCTAATGACAAAGTCATTTTTTTTTCTAAGAACTTCTTCTGAATTTGTTCTTCTAAAGAAGACAAATCTTCATATCCAACAAAAATATCTTTAATCAATGGTAAAAGCCTATCTACTTCACTATTAATTTTTTGCTTCAAAAGTATTTCATTGGTTCCTTTCCCTGAAAGACGTAATCTAACTCTACCCAAATTTGGTAAATAGGCAAGTTTTATTTCTTTTGGAAGACTATTTTGCCAATCTAAAATACGTTCTGCAATAGCACTTTCACCTAATCCATAAGTTAAAATTGTTTTATGAAAGATGAAAGGTCTGACAAAATATTTCTGTAAAGCTGGAATAACTTGATTTATCATTAATTCTCTCATTTCAAAAGGAACCCCAGGAAGGGAAACAATTATTTGATTCTTTCTTTTAAACCACATTCCAGAAGCAGTACCATGTTGATTCTTAAATATTTTTGCTTTGGATGGAAGTAATGCTTGTTTTCGATTTTGATCGTTTATAGGAGTGCTTATATATTTATCGAATATTTCTTCGATATGTTCTAAAATCTCTTTATTTTCAATTAGTTTATCTTTAAAATAATTACATAAAGTATGTTTTGTCAAATCGTCTTTGGTAGGTCCCAATCCACCAGTTAATATTGCTAAATCTGAACGATTATAAGATAAATCTAATGCTTTTTTAATAGAATTACTATCATCCGATATACTTGTTATTTGACGAATTTCAACACCTATTTTGTTAAGCTCTCTTGCTAAAAAGACTGAATTTGTATTTACAATTTGTCCAATAAGGATTTCATCTCCAATAGTTATTAGTTCTGCTTTCAATTCATTTAATTTTGATATTGAATAACTCTTTTCCTTCTAAGTATCCTTTATAAATATCATTTTCACTAACAGGTCCTACACCTGAAGGAGTACCTGTAAAAATAATATCACCAATTTTAAGGGTAAAATATTTGGAAATATAACTTATTAACTCGTCTATATTCCATATCATGTTTGCTGTATTTGAACATTGAACTTCTTTTCCGTTTTTTTCTAATGAAAAGTTTAGGTTATATAAATTATCTACTTCTGACTTGTTTATCCATTCTCCAATAAGAGCTGAACCGTCGAAAGCTTTTGCTTTTTCCCATGGCATTCCTTTGTCTTTAAGTTTTGTTTGAAGTTCTCTTGCGGTAAAGTCAATTCCTAAACCAATTTCTTGATAATATTTATTAGCAAATTTTGCTTGAATATGCTTTCCAATTTTTTTAATCTTAACTAAAACCTCAACTTCAAAATGTATATCATTTGTAAAATGTGGAATGAAAAATGGTTGCCCTTTTTGTAAAATTGATGTATCTGGTTTTAAAAATAAAACAGGCTCCTTAGGTTTTTGATTCTGCAATTCTAAAATATGTGATAGATAATTTCTCCCGATACAAATAATTTTCACAAGTTTATTATTTAGTATTCAATGACTTTAGTCTAATTTCAGTTAATATTTTTTTTGTATATCTTGGAAAATCAGCATTTAAAATCCATCCAAAATAACCCGGCTCGTTTTCTAACACTTCATTTACTTTTTTACCTTTATGTTTCCCAAAACCAAAACAAATTTCGTCACTTTCATTGTATATAAGAAATCCAGCAAAATCTGCAGTTTTTCTCCTAGTACTAAATTCATTTAAAAAATCAATATTAGGCTCTAGACTAGAATATTGATCAAGTTGAGCGAATAAAACATCATGGGTTGCTTGTGCATCTGCTTTTGCAGAATGTGCATCTTGTAGATCTTTATTACAATAGAATTTAAGTGCTGCAGTTAATGTTCTTGCTTCCATTTTATGAAATATAGTTTGAACATCAATTGTCTTTGTTTTTGTAAAATCAAAATCTAATTCGGCTCTCAATAATTCTTCAACTAATAAAGGAATATCAAAGCGGTCAGAATTAAATCCTGCTAGGTCGCAATCTTTAATAAAAGCATATATCTTTTTTGAAACCTCTTTGAAACTAGGTTGATCTAAAACCATTTGGTCTGTAATACCATGAACCAATGAGGCTTCTATTGGTATTGGAATTTCTGGATTTATTCTGGTCTCGAAAGTTTCCTTTTTACCGTCCGGATAAAGTTTCAAAATAGCTATTTCAATAATTCGGTCTTTACTTATATCAGTTCCGGTAGTTTCTAAATCGAAGAAGCAAAGGGGTTTTTTGAGTTGAAGTTTCATTAATTTTTGCATTAGAAGGGAAGCTCTTCATCCCAATTTTCTAAATATTCAGCTACACGTTTAACAAAAAGTCCCCCCGAAGCACCATTTATAATCCTATGATCGTAACTATGTGAGAGTATAACTTTTTTTCTAATACCAACAAAGTCACCATTTGGAGTTTCAATTACAGATGGAGTTTTTCTAATTACTCCAATGGCTAAAATACCAACTTGGGGTTGATTTATTATTGGTGTCCCCATTATTGAACCAAAATTTCCAATATTTGTAAATGTATATGTCCCATCCTTTATTTCATCTGGTTTGAGATTATTAGTTCTTGCTCGGTTGGCTAAATCATTTACTGCTTTTGTTAGTCCTACTAAATTCAAATGATCTGCATTTTTAATTACGGGTACTATGAGGTTACCATCACTTAGAGCAGTAGCCATACCAAGATTAATATCTTTTTTTATAACTATTTTATCTCCATTAATACTCCCGTTTAATGCAGGATAATCTCTAAGTGCTTTAACGATAGCTGTAATGAAAAGTGGTGTGAAAGTTAATTTTTCATTTTCACGCTTGTAAAAAGAGTCTTTAACTTTTTCTCTCCATTCCCAAAGATTTGTTACATCAACCTCAATAAAAGATTGAACATGAGCAGCTGTCTCTAAACTAGACTTCATATGTTCTGAAGTTAGTTTTTCCATACGAGACATTTCTATAATTTTATCCTCTCCGCTAATTGAAATTTTTTCGTTAATTTCTAGACTAGTTAAACTTTTTTTGTCTTTAGAATTTAATTTTACAGATGGTGAATTGGAAGTTTGTGAAGTTTCTCTTGTTTTAAGATAATTAATTAAATCTTTTTTCGTTAATCTTTCTCCTTTTCCTGTTCCAGTAATTTTTTCTAATTCTTCACTTTCAATACCTTCTTTCTCTGCAATACTTCTAACTAAAGGTGAATAATATCGGCCAGACCTTTGAGTTGATTTTAAAGTTTCAAATTCAATCTCTTTAATTTCTTGATCAAGAATTGATGCAACTTGCTTAATATCATGATCTTCGTTATTAGTTTCATCACTCGGCTCTTGAATATTATTATTTGAACTGTTTTTTGTTGGTATTTCAGAATCAGTTTCAATTATAGCTAAAACCTCACCAATTTGAACAACATCATTCTCATTAAATTTTTGTTCCAATATTATACCTTCAACTTCAGATGTTACGTCTGTATCAACTTTATCTGTGGCAATTTCAACTACAGGTTCATCTAATGATACAGTATCACCATTGTTCTTTAACCATTTAGTTATTGTTGCTTCAGCAACACTCTCACCCATTTTGGGTAGTTTTAAATAATATTGTCCCATACTAGTTTGTTTTGCAAAAATATCAAATTTTGATTGGGAATTAAGTTTTATTAGACTATAAAGGATTTAAAAAAATATCAACTTTTTGGTATTGAATCCTCAAAGGGTATTCTTGCTAAAATTGATCTCCCTAAAGTTACTTCATCAGTATACTCTAATTCATCACCTATTGGTATTCCCCTAGCAATAGTTGATGTTCTAATTTTATAAGATGTCAATAATTTATAAATATAAAAATTTGTGGTGTCAGCTTCCATAGTTGCGCTAAGTGCAAATATTACTTCGTCAATTTTTCCTTTTTTTGCCTTATCTATTAATGATGAAATATTTAAATCTTGAGGTCCAATACCGTCCAAAGGTGAAATAATTCCTCCAAGAACGTGGTAAATCCCTTTAAATTGTCCTGTATTTTCAATTGCCATAACATCTCTTATGTCTTCAACTACGCAAAGAACATTTTTATTTCTCTTTGGATTCTGGCATATCTCACAAATTGGTTGGTCTGAAATATTATGGCAATTTTCACAAAAGATAATATTCTCCCTAAGAGCTTTTAAAGCATTCGAAAGCATCAGGGTATTTTCTTTTGGTTGTTTTAAAAGGTGAAGTGCTAACCTTAGTGCAGTTCTTTTACCTATACCTGGTAAAAGTGAAATTTCATCTACAGCATTTTTAAGTAGTTTTGACGAAAAATCCATGAACAAACTTACAAAAAACTAGCTTTCTAGTTTTTGTATATTCGTTAAAAAGAAAAAATTAAATGATCACCCCTTTTTTTATTTTTTCATTAGTAATAGGGTATTTTCTTGTGTTATATAGTGTTTCTTACTTAGTTGCTAAGGAAGATTCAAATGAAACTTTTTTTAAAGCAAATCGTAATTCACCATGGTATCTTGTTGCCTTTGGTATGGTAGGTGCCTCTCTCTCTGGGGTTACCTTTATTTCTGTACCAGGATGGGTTGAAGCATCAAAGTTTACCTATTTTCAAGTAGTTTTAGGATATTTATTTGGCTACCTAGTTGTTGCCTTTGTTTTGCTTCCAATTTACTACCATAATAACGTTACTTCCATTTATGAATATCTCTTAACTCGTTTCGGAAAATCAAGTCATTATGCAGGAGCATTTTTTTTCTTTGTTTCGAGAGTTCTTGGAGCAGCATTTCGTTTATTTTTAGTTGCCATAGTATTACAACAATTTATTTTTGATGCTTGGAGTATACCATTTGAAGCAACCGTTGTTTTATCTATAGTTCTGATATGGGTCTATACTCAAAGGGGGGGGATAAAAACCATAGTATTTACTGATACTTTGCAAACAAGTTTAATGATACTATCAGTTATTTTATCAATTACATATATAAACTCTGAATTAGATTGGTCTTTTTTTGAATTTCTTAGTTCAAATAAGATTTCAAACTTTAATCAGGTTTTTGTAACTGATTCTATTTTGAGTAGAAATCATTTTTTAAAATCTTTTATTGGTGGAGCATTTGTTACTATTTGTATGACAGGATTAGATCAAGACATGATGCAAAAAAACTTAAGTTGTAAAAATTTAAAAGATGCTCAAAAAAATATGGTTGTCTTTAGTTTCGTTTTAGTAATAGTAACAGGTTTATTTTTATTATTAGGTGCACTACTTTTTATTTATTCCGAACAACAAGGATTATCTATACCATTAATGGATGGGAGTCCAAAAACTGATCTGCTTTTCCCTGAGATTGCATTAAGTGGTGATCTTGGTTTAATTGTTGGTATTACCTTTATATTAGGTTTAATAGCAGCTGCATACAGTAGTGCTGATAGTGCATTAACCTCTTTAACAACCTCTTTTTGCATAGATTTTTTAAATATTGAAAAGCGAGAAAAAATTAATCAAAAAATAATAAGGAAAAAGGTGCATGTGGGAATGAGTCTGTTATTAATTTTTGTTGTTATTTTATTTAAATACATCTTAGATAGAAATGTAATAGATGGTCTTCTAACAGTTGCTGGATATACGTACGGTCCATTACTAGGACTTTTTGCTTTTGGAATTTTTACTGATTATAATATTAAAGATCGCTGGCTGTGGCCTGTTATCTTAATTGTTCTTATTTTAATTAGCATTTTTGGTTCACTAGATTCAAACCAATTAGGTGGATACCAAGTAGGTTACGAATTATTACCAATCAACGGTCTTTTAACTTTTTTAGGATTGGTATTGATTCGTAGAAAGTAAAACTAAACTACAAGAATTTTCCCAGTAGATATTATGTTTTTGAAGTATTTGAGAAAAAATAGGGTTTTCAGTTCCTGGATTAAATAAAACTCTTTTAGGTTGTAAATTTATAATGTATTTATAATATTCTTTTTGAATTTCAGGTTTAATATAAATTGAGACAGTGTGAATATTTTTTTGTTTTTCAAAGGGTCTGACAATCACTAAGTCAGTAATATTTCCTTGGTTTATACCCATTGGTATTACTTTAATACCTGAATCTAATAGTTTTAATACTACTTTATGGGAGTATCTATCAGGATTAACAGAAGCACCTATTACTAGAGTTTTATAATCTACCATTTCATCGTTATACTTCCCCAAGTAAAACCACTACCGAAAGCTGCTAAAATAACTTTGCTTCCATTATTTATTTTTCCTTCTTCCCAGGCCTCTGTTAAAGCAATGGGTATGGATGCAGCAGTTGTATTCCCATATCGTTGAATGTTATTATAAACCTGATTATCACTAAGTCCAAATTTCTTTTGCACGAATTGAGAAATTCGAAGATTTGCCTGATGGGGTATTAACATATCAATATCGCTTGGTTTCCATTTTGCTTTTTCAAGTCCCTTCATAATTACCTCAGAAAAACGAATAACAGCATTTTTAAAAACAAATTGCCCATTCATGTACGGGAAGTATGACACATCATTAGGATCGTTTTTATTTATGATTTCAGGAACCCATCTTCCTGTATTTGGACCAATTAATGAAAGTTCTTTAGCATATTTCCCTTCTGAATGTAACTGAGAATGTAAAATTCCTTCATCATTTTTCTTTGTTCGGGTAATAACAACAGCACCTGCACCATCTCCAAAAATTACTGAAATATTTCTCCCTCTTGTTGTCATATCTAGTCCCCCTGAGTGGTATTCTGAGCCAATCACTAAAATATTTTTATACATTCCAGTTTTAATAAATTGATCTGCAGTTGCTAATGCATAAACAAACCCTGAACACTGCATTCTAATATCCATTGCAGGACAATCAGGAATCCCTAATTCATCTTGAACTAAAACTCCCGAACCTGGAAAATAATAGTCCGGACTTAAGGTTGCAAAAAGAATAAGATCAATTTCTTTGGCATCAATTCCTGATCGTTCCAAGGCTATTTTTGAAGCTTTTACTCCCATTGAAGAAGTACTATCATCACTACCTTTTTTAATGTGTCTTCTTTCTTTAATGCCTGTTCTCTCTTGAATCCATACATCAGAAGTATCCATTATTTTCTCTAAATCACTATTAGTAACCACATTACTAGGAAGATATTTACCTAACCCAATTATTTTAGAATTGTACATATAAATTAAATATTATTGAAATTTACATTATTTAAAGTGTTTAACAAATTAACATTAATGAATTATCTTAATCTGATATGGTGCCATATTGTCACACAAATGATGAATGGTATTTTTTTTGATTGATACAAATAAATTATAAAGAATATGAGTACTGGTAAAATAAATGTTGCTGTCGAAAATATTTTCCCTCTAATAAAGAAATTTTTGTACAGTGATCACGAGATCTTTTTAAGAGAATTAATATCTAATGCTACTGATGCTACAACTAAATTAAAACATCTTAGCAGCCTTGGTGAGATTAAGGGTGACCTTGGAAATTTACAAATTGAAGTGAAAGTAGATAAAAAAGCAAAAAAACTTCACATCATAGATCAAGGTATCGGGATGACCAAAGAAGAAGTTCAAAAATATATAAATGAAGTTGCCTTTTCGGGAGCTGAAGAATTTTTAGATCAATACAAAGATACAGCAAAAGAAAGCGGTATAATAGGGCACTTCGGTCTTGGTTTCTATTCTGCTTTTATGGTTGCTGAAAAAGTTGAAATAATTACTAAATCTCATAAGAATGATCCAGCAGCCCACTGGATTTGTGATGGGTCTCCTGAATACTCAATAGAAAAATCCAATAAAAAATCTAGAGGAACAGAAATCATTTTGCACATCGATAAAGAATCCAAAGAATTTCTTGAAGAAAACCGCATAAGAGAACTTCTTCAGAAGTATAATAAATTTATGCCGATTCCAATAAAATTTGGAACAAAAGAAGAAACCCTTCCTCTTCCTGAGGACGCCGAAAAGGATGCTAAACCGGAAACAATCACTGTAGACAATATTATAAATAACCCTGATCCAACCTGGACAAAAAAACCATCTGAACTAAAGGATGAAGATTACAAATCTTTCTACAGGGAATTATATCCTATGCAATTTGAAGAGCCACTATTTAATATTCATCTTAATGTTGATTATCCATTTAATTTAACAGGAATATTATATTTCCCCAGACTGAATAATGATCTGAATATTCAAAAGGATAAAATACAGCTTTATCAAAATCAAGTTTTTGTAACTGATAATGTTGAAGGTATTGTTCCTGAGTTTTTAACTCTTCTAAGAGGCGTAATTGATTCTCCAGATATACCACTTAATGTGTCGAGAAGTTATTTACAAGCCGATGGCGCTGTAAAGAAAATTAGCAATTACATTACTAGAAAAGTAGGTGATAAATTAAACAGCTTATTTAAAAAAGACAGAAAAGCATTTGAAGAAAAATGGAATGATATCAAAGTGGTCATAGAATATGGAATGTTAAGTGAAGACAAATTTTTTGAAAAAGCTGAAAAATTTGCTTTATATCCTACCACTGATGGGGATTACCATACTTTTGAAGAGCTAAAAGAATTAATAAAAGATCACCAAACTGATAAGGATGATAAATTAATTATACTCTACGCCTCTGATAAAGAAGCACAGCATAGTTATATCGAACAAGCAAAAGCTAAAGGATATAAAATACTACTCTTAGATTCCCCTATTATTGGTCATTTGATTCAAAAATTTGAGGGTAGTAAAGAAAAAATATCCTTTTCTAGAGTAGATGGAGATACATTAGAAAATCTTATTAAAAAAGAAGAGGCTACAGTATCAAAATTAAGTGACAAGGAAAAGGAAACATTAAAGCCAATTATTGAAGAGGTAGTTAAAGAAGGAGGATACACTGTACAGCTTGAAGCTCTAGATAGCAATAGTCTCCCGTTTGTATTAACTCAACCAGAATTTATGCGTCGAATGAAAGAAATGCAACAAACCGGTGGAGGTGGAATGATGGGAAATATGCCAGACATGTATAATTTAGTAGTAAATACTAACCATGAATTGGTCAGTCAAATTCTCAATACAAAAACAAAAAACAAAAAAGATCGACTTATTAAACAAGCATTGGATTTAGCAAAGCTATCGCAAAACTTATTAAAAGGTGAAGACTTAACACAATTTATTCAAAGAAGTGTAGATCTTATTAAATAAACTTTACCGCCCTAGTAAGGGCGCTTTTATTTAATATTTCTCAATTACATGATAAATCATATTCCTTCTGACGGAAAACAAGTTATTTTTCCTGGAGCATCACTAAGATATTTTGATTCTTTTTTCTCAAAAAATGAAGCAGAAATATTTTTCAATTTGCTTGTAAAACAGATAAAATGGCAGCAAGACCCTATAACGATTTTTGGTAAAACCTATTTACAACCAAGACTCACAGCTTTATATGCAAATAATAGTATTCCTTATTCATATTCTGGCATAAAAATGTACCCTAAGAAGATGACGCCTTTGTTAGTTGAAATTCAAAATAGAATTCAAAAAGTTAGTGATTCAAAATTCACCACAGTTCTACTAAATCAATATCGTAATGGAAAAGACAGTAATGGTTGGCATGCAGATAATGAGAAAGAATTAGGTGAAAATCCAGTCATTGCTTCAGTAAGTTTTGGTGCAGAACGATTTTTTCATCTTAAGCATAGAAATAAAAAAGATTTAAGAATGAAAATTCCGCTAACTTCAGGAAGCTTATTATTTATGGAAGGAGAAACCCAAAAATATTGGCTACATCAAATTGCAAAAACATCACGTAAAGTTGGCCCTAGGATTAATCTAACTTTTAGAAAAATTATTTAAAAATTTGGTCTAAAGTATATGCTAGTCTAAGCCCTGCTTTTAGTAATTGAAGTCTAATAATATCAAAATTCTCATGATAATATTTGTATCCTAGGATTTTGTCTTTTGGAAGTTTGTTATATATATATTTAGTTAGATTATGAGTTTCTTCAAACCATTTTTCAATTGGCGCTGATATAATTTGTTTTTTCACCTTATCTGATACGGCTGGCAAGTTATTTGCCAACTCTGAATAACTTAATCTAGAATAATTTATCATATTGCTATCCCAAACTCGGTGTAGATTTGAAAATTTATCAAACCATTTAATTTTGATATCATTACCTCCACGATCTTCTTTTTTTCCCAAATGTAATGGTTGATGAAGATCGCCAATAAGGTGAATTAGCAATTTTAAATAGAATTGTTTTTCCTTTTTTGAGATAGTATTATCATTTAGTATATCAATACATTTTTTTATTCCAAAATAAACATCTCCTTTAGGATTTTTTTTACTTGTCTTATATTTTTGATGAAGTTTTAAATTGGCATAATGCCAATTATTATAATTCTTAAAAGTAGAATTTGACTTAATCTCGTCTGCGTATGTTGAAACATAAGCTATTGAATTTCCATCTAGAAGGTCAAATATTTTTTTTCTTGTCTCATTAGAAATATTTTGTTCAGCTATTTTCCCTACTACTCGGTGTCCTTTTGAACCCCAGTCATTATTAAAATAATTGGAATAAAAAATTAGTGTGAAAATAATTATCAATTTCATTTTCTTATTAAACTTTTATAAGGTTTTATAGTCTTATTAAAGATCGCTATTTTTGCGTTCCCAAAAAAATTGCTGGTGCGTCGAAATCGCTTTATTTTTTACATAATAATTTTTCTAACGTTCTCTTTCACCCATGCACAACTGGATTCTAAAAACTACTTGGTTAGAACAATTAATTCAGAAATAAATATTGATGGAATTGGTGATGAAATTGAGTGGAGTAAAAGCAAATGGGGATCTAATTTCTGGATGTGGAGGCCTACTGATAGCTTGCAAGCAAAAAAACAAACCCGATTCAAACTTATAAGAAATGATAAATATTTATTCATATTAATAGAATCGGATACGGACGGAAAAAATTTTAATACTCCTAACTTAAAAAGAGACTTCAGTACTTATCCAACAGACTACCTAACACTTCTGTTTGATACTTTTAATGATGGTACAAATGCATTTTCATTTGCAACAAATCCAATTGGATTAAAAGCTGACGGGCTTATTTCTGGAGGAAATCAAAATTATCGTACCGATAGAAATTATGCATGGGATACTAAATGGAACGTAGCAACTCAAATAAATGAAAATAGCTTTATTGCAGAAATTCGTATACCTTTCAGCTCATTTTTCTATGATAATTCACAACAATTTTGGAGGTTTAATATATATAGAGGAAATACACAAATTAATGAATCAAGTACTTGGATCAAAATACCACAAAACCAATTAATTGGAAATTTAGCTTTTATGGGAAAAATGGTTTTTGAAACACCACTTGAAAAAGGGAAAAATCCAATTTCATTGATACCATATTTAAGCAGTGCTGCTCAAAATGATTTTATATACTCTACATCTAAATCAAATATTTCTTTAGGTGGTGATGCAAAAATTCCAATTGGGAATGCATTAAATTTGGACTTAACATTTAATCCCGATTTTTCCCAGGTTGAAGTTGATGACCAAGTAGTTAACTTGACTAGATTTGCTATTTCACTACCTGAAAAGAGACAATTTTTCACCCAAAATGATGATCTTTTCAAGGATTTTGGTGAAAATAGAGATGTAATTCCCTTTTTCTCAAGAAGAATTGGTGTTGCTCAAGATCTAGATGGTAATACTATAGAAAATAAAATTATGGCTGGTGCAAGATTAAGCGGAAAATTAAATTCAAATCTAAGGCTTGGTTTTTTAAATATGTTAACTGAATCGGATGTAAATAATCAAATAGCTTCAAACTTAAATACAGTTTTTACTCTAAGACAAAAAGTATTTGATCGTTCTAACATAAGCTTCTTTTTGATTGATAGAAGAACAATAGGAGAGTATGATTTTATCAATAAACAGGATAAAAAAAACAGTGTTTCTGGAGTTGAATACAATTTGGCTTCACCCGACAGTAAATGGGTTGGACGTGCTTTTTATCATAAATCTTTTACAGAAGGGCTTGAAGGGGATGATCAAATTGTTGGAATGAGAATACAACGTAATACTTTAAGAAATAGAATATCTACTGGATTTATCCATGGAGGTGAGGACTTTAGGTCAGATTTAGGTTTTTTTAGAAGAACAGGTTTTATGAAAATTACCCCTGAATATACCTATCGAATATATCCTAAAAATCCTAACGTAAATAATTATAGCTTTACCCAAAGAGGTTTCTTTGTTTATGATACTAGTAGAAATTATTTAATGACTGACAGAGTATATAAAACTACAATAAGAAAAAGCTTCCTTAACAGTAGTAGTTTATCATTTGAATATAATAATCGCTATGTTTATTTAACTTCAAATTTTGATCCTACTCGTACCCCTGATGGAACAAAACTTCCTTCGAATATAGGTTATAGATACGATGATGCAGAATTCTCGTATAGATCAGATCAGAGAAAGCGATTAAATTTTGATTCAAAAATTTCATATGGGACATTCTATAATGGCACAAAATTTACACTTGAAAATGAAATTAAGTGGAGAAAACAACCAATTTTAAATGCGAGTATGATAATTAATTTTAACTCTATAGTTCTTCCAAATCCTTACCCATCAAAAAATATATGGCTTATAAGTCCTAAAATTGATTTTACATTTACTAAAACTTTAACATGGATCACATTTGTTCAATATAATTCTCAAGGAGAAAATCTAGGTATTAATTCTAGAATGCAGTGGAGGTTTTCACCACTTTCAGATTTATTTTTAGTTTATAATGATAATTATATTTCTACTGATAATTTTTCACCTAGAAATCGTAGTTTTAATCTTAAATTAACTTATTGGTTAAATATTTAAAAATGACAAGTTTTAAGTTTGTAACTATACTTTCAATTGTATTGATTTTTATTTTTTGTACAAATAATAATGCTGAAAAAAATTTAAAAAACACAATGATTGTAAAGGGCACAATTAAAGGATTGAGAAAGGGAACACTTTTTCTACAAAAAATTAAAGATACTAGTCTTATCAATATAGACTCAGTTACTATAAATGGAAAGCCATATTTTGAATTTAATACTCCAATTGAAACAGCAGAAATATTTTATCTTTATTTAGATAAGGAAGATGGTGATAGTTTAAATGATAGAATTTTATTTTTTGGAGAAAAAAACACAATTGAAATAAATACACTTTTGAATACTTTTGAAAGTAGTGCTAAAATATCTGGTTCAAAAAATCAAGAACTACTTCAGGAATATCAAACCTTTAATAGAAAATTCAATGATCAAAATCTTGAGTTAATGAAAAGTAAATTTTTAGCCAAAGCTAATGGAAAAAACAAAATTATTGATTCACTTCAAATTAAAATTGATAACCTTTTGAAAAGAAGATATTTGTATACTATTAATTTTGCTGCTCAAAATGCTAACGAAAACGTAGCTCCATATTTAGCACTAACACAAGTTTTTGATGCGAATTTAGCATTGCTAGATTCTATTGCATTTAAAATGACCCAAGAGGTTAAAAGCTCTAAGTATGGAAAGGAATTTTTAATTTTTCTCGAAAAAAGAAGAAAAATTGAAATATCAAATTAAAGTGCTGCGGATTTCTTCAGTAATAATGACATAATCTTTTGGCGTTCTTTTTCAATAGTTTTAAATTGTTCCTTCTTGTTATTTCCTTTTACAGAATTAATTTTCACAATTAAATCATCAAAAGCATTAATTGCTTCGTCAATTAATTTTTCACTTTTAACTAGATCTCCTTTTGGATTTGATAATTCCCATAAATATATTTCTTCAATCAAATCACCAATGTCATTGTTAATCTCTTTTTTTAATAATCTAATACTTGGCATGGTTTATTATATGTTATTTCAATATATATATTTTTTTTTTAGATTGAAGGAAGAAATTTCTTTTTATTAACCAGAGTAACTAACAAAGTTTCTAGGTGTTTCGTAAAGTGTTATAGAAAGTTGGTGTTCAGAATTTAAATTAGGCCTTAAAGCATTAAATATAAAGACTACAATATTTTCAGCAGTAGGAATTTTATTATAAAATTCAGGAACCTCTTGATTAAGGTTTTTATGGTCTAATTTATCCTCAACTTCTAATTTTATAAGATTTTTTAAATTTTTCATATCCATAACGTAACCTGTTTCAGGATCAATATTGCCAGTTACATGAACAATTAATTCATAATTGTGACCATGAAAATGAGGATTAGAACACTTCCCGAAAACTGAATTATTTTTTTCATCTGACCAATCTTTTCTATATAATCGGTGAGCAGCATTAAAATGTGCTTTTCTACTTACTGTTACTTTCATTACAATGAATTAATTTTTTTTATGAATTGATCAAAAACAATTTTAAACCAAACAGTATACTCTTGAGGATTTATTTTTATGGATTCTGAAATTTTTTTTATGTTCATCCATTTCCAATCAGCTACCTCTAAATTATTAATCTTTGGGGGTCCCTGATAATAACCTAAAAGAACATGATCTAATTCATGCTCTGTTAATCCATTTTCAAATGGGGCTTGATAAATAAAATGAAATAACTCTGTTAAATCTGTTGTAAAACCCATCTCCTCTTCTAGTCTTCTCTTTCCAGCTTCAACATTTCCTTCTCCCTCTCTTTGGTGACTACAACAAGTGTTTGTCCATAAGCTAGGGGAATGATATTTATCATGTGCTCTTTGCTGTAACATTAATTCTCCTCTTTCATTTAATATAAAAACGGAAAAAGCGCGATGAAGAATTGCTTTTTGATGGGCTTCCATCTTGGGCATTGTCCCAATTTGATTATCAAGTTTATCTACTAAAATTACTCTGTCCTCTTTCATTCATTTCAAATTTATTTATAATTTTTAAATAACCAACCAATAATGATTTCTCAACAGAAATAATTTGAATTATTTTTGTTAATAATTTAATAATGAACATTTCAGAAGAAATAAAAAAACGAAGAACGTTTGGAATAATATCTCATCCAGATGCAGGTAAAACTACACTTACTGAGAAGTTATTACTTTATGGTGGTGCTATACAAGAAGCTGGTGCTGTCAAATCAAATAAAATAAAAAAATCTGCCACTAGTGACTTTATGGAAATTGAACGTCAAAGAGGAATTTCAGTTGCAACCTCAGTTATAGCCTTCACATATAAAAATAAAAAAATAAATATTCTTGATACTCCTGGACACAAAGATTTTGCTGAAGACACCTTTAGAACACTTACTGCTGTTGATAGTGTAATTGTTGTAATAGATGTTTCAAAGGGTGTAGAAGAACAAACAGAAAAACTTGTAGAAGTGTGTAGGATGCGAAATATTCCAATAATTGTTTTTATAAACAAACTTGATCGTGAAGGGAAAGATGCATTTGACTTACTTGATGAGGTTGAAAAAAAATTAGGCTTAAATGTAACTCCTTTGTCTATACCTATAGGTATGGGTTATGATTTTAGAGGTATTTATAATATTTGGAAACAAAATATCAAATTATTTAAAGATGAAAAAAAACAAATGATAGGAGAAAAAAAAATATTTAATTCGATAGAAGATCCTGTTTTCAAAAATATAATTGGTGACGAGAAACATAAAACACTTATAGAAGAACTTGAATTAATTCAAGGTGTATATCCACATTTCAATAAACAGAAATTTTTAGAAAGTAAAATTCAGCCAGTTTTTTTTGGCTCAGCTTTAAATAATTTTGGAATTGAAGAACTTCTTGACTGTTTTATAGAAATCGCTCCTGAACCCTTACCAAAATTTACAAATGAAAGAACCGTAAAACCAGAGGAAAAAAAATTTACAGGATTTGTTTTTAAGATTCATGCCAATATGGATCCTAAACATCGTGACCGTTTAGCTTTCGTAAAAATAGTCTCTGGTAAATTTGAACGAAATATCCCGTATCTTCATGTTCGGCAAGATAAAAAAATTAAATTTTCGTCGCCCAACGCTTTTTTTGCAGAAAAAAAAGAAATTATTGATGTTTCTTTCCCAGGTGATATAGTAGGACTTCATGATACTGGTAATTTTAAAATTGGTGATACTCTTACTAGTGGAGAAAAACTTCAATTCAAAGGGATTCCGAGTTTTTCACCGGAATACTTTCGCTACATTAACAATGAAGATCCAATGAAAGCTAAACAACTTTCTAAAGGGATTAATCAATTAATGGATGAAGGTGTAGCTCAATTATTTAATATTAATTTTAATGGTAGAAAAGTTATTGGAACTGTAGGTGCACTACAATATGAAGTTATTCAATATAGATTACTCCATGAATATGGTGCAAAATGTTCTTTTGAAAATTTAAAAGTTCACAAAGCCTGTTGGATTGAGGGCGATTTAAAAAGTAATTCATACAAGGAGTTTATTAGGATAAAGCAAAAATTTTTGGCCAAGGACAAGGATGACAACTTAGTTTTTCTTGCCGATTCTGCTTTTTCTTTACAAATGACAATAGAAAAATATGACACTTTAAAATTTCATTTTACATCAGAGTTTTAAAATAAAATCAAATGTTGAAAGATTTAATACTGTTTTATAAACTTAAAAATTAAGCCTCGCCTGCAGGACCAAAATTTAAAGGAATATTAGGGGAGTCTTTAATTTTTATTTCACCGTTAGCATTTTCATATCTCATAATATTATCTTCAAGAGCTTTTTTGAATCGCTTTGCATGCTCTGGTGTCAAAATAACTCTTGACGTAACCTTAGCCTTTGGAGCTCCTGGCATGACGGTAATAAAATCAACAATAAATTCAGAATTCGAGTGATTAATTATTGCTAAGTTTGAATAAATCCCATTAGCAACAGATTCATCAATTGCAATATTTAATTGTTTTTGGTTATCATTTTTTTTTTCACTCATTTTAAAATGTTATTTCTTCCTCCTCTTTATCAATAAGTAAGCTATTATATTCTTCCTTGGAACCAACAATCAAATTATTATAGTGTCTTAGACCTGTACCTGCAGGTATCTTATGTCCTACTATAACATTTTCCTTTAAACCTTCTAAGAAATCTACTTTTCCATTAACAGCAGCTTCATTTAAAACTTTTGTTGTTTCTTGGAAAGAAGCAGCAGATATGAAGGACTTTGTCTGTAAGGAAGCACGTGTAATTCCTTGTAACTCAGGTTTTGCAGTGGCTGGTTCCGCTTCTCTTGCTATAACTATATTCTTATTTTCACGTTTTAATAATGAGTTCTCGTCACGTAATTGTCTTGAAGATACAATTTGACCCAACTTCATGTTTTCTGAATCCCCAACTTCTTCTATTATTTTCATTCCATATAAAGCATCGTTTTCCTTCATAAAATCATAACGAAATACTAATTGATTTTCAAGAAATATAGAATCACCTGGATCAAGAATACGAACTTTACGCATCATTTGGCGAACTACAACCTCAAAGTGCTTATCATTTATTTTAACACCCTGAAGTCTATAAACTTCTTGAATTTCGTTAACAAGATATTGTTGAACTGCGGAAGGACCTTTTATATTTAAAATATCTTCAGGAGTAATTGATCCATCTGATAATTGCATTCCTGCCTTAACGAAGTCATTTTCCTGAACTAAAATCTGGTTAGAAAGCTTAACCAGATATTTTTTAATGTCACCAAACTTTGATTCAACAATAATTTCTCTATTACCTCGTTTTATTTTACCAAATGAAATGACGCCATCTATTTCTGACACAACAGCTGGATTAGAAGGATTTCTTGCCTCAAATAACTCAGTAACTCTAGGTAACCCTCCGGTAATGTCTCCTGATTTAGCTGATTTTCGAGGAATTTTAACCAAAGTTTTTCCTTCCTCTATATTATCTCCATCATTTACAATAAGATGAGCTCCAACTGGTAAATTATATGAACGTAAAACGTTTCCTTTTTTATCTACAATAGATAAAGTTGGAATTATTTTTTTATTTCTAGATTCAGATATGACTTTTTCTTGAAAACCTGTTTGTTCATCAATTTCAACTTGGTAAGTAATTCCTTGTTCAATATTTTCAAATAAGATTTTTCCTGTAAATTCTGAAACTATAACCCCATTAAAAGGATCCCATTGACATATTGTTGTCCCTTTTTTTAATTTTTCACCACTTTTTACTTGAAGTGAAGAACCATAAGGTATATTTTTTGTACTGAGTACACTTTTTGTCTTAGAATCCAATATTTTTATTTCCGTAGTTCTTGAAATAACGATTTCTGCATCTTGACCATCAGTATCTTTTCCTTTAACTGTTTTTAAGTCCTCTATTTCAGCAATTCCATCGAATTTAGTAATAAGCTTATTTTCCTCAGATATATTTCCTGCAACTCCACCTACATGAAATGTTCTCAAAGTTAACTGGGTGCCAGGTTCACCAATGGATTGAGCAGCAATTACACCAACAGCCTCTCCACGTTGTACCATCTTTCCTGTTGCTAGATTTCTCCCATAACATTTTGCACATATACCTTGTTGAGCTTGACAAGTTAAAGGAGAGCGAACTTCAACTGAATTAATTGGAGTTTGTTCTATAAGAGCAATGTGCTCTTCTTTAATTTCACTACTTGCTTTAAGAATTATATCATTAGACCTTGGATCAACAATATTATTTAGGGCAACCCTACCAAGTATTCTTTCTCCAAGTGTTTCAACTATCTCTTCATTTTTCTTAAGCGCTTTTACCTCAACACCCCTCAAGGTTTCGCAATCTTCGATATTTACGATTACATCTTGAGAAACGTCATGAAGACGGCGTGTTAAATATCCTGCATCTGCTGTTTTTAATGCTGTGTCAGCAAGACCTTTTCTCGCTCCATGAGTCGATATGAAGTATTCTAAAATAGAAAGCCCTTCTTTAAAATTTGATAAAATTGGATTTTCAATAATTTCTCCTCCACCAACGTTTGATTTTTTTGGTTTTGCCATTAAACCCCTCATACCAGTTAACTGTCTAATTTGTTCTTTTGATCCTCTGGCTCCAGAATCTAACATCATATAGACAGAATTAAATCCTTGTTGATCATCACTAATTCGTTTCATCGCAAGTTCTGTGAGTTTTGCATTTGTAGAAGTCCATATATCAATAACTTGATTATATCTTTCATTGTTGGTAATTAAGCCCATATTATAATTACCAATAACATTATCAACTTGAACATTTGCTTCGTCAATCATTGTGACCTTCTCAGGTGGTATAATTATATCACCTAAACTAAATGACAAACCTCCTTTGAATGCAAATCCATATCCCATAGCTTTTATCCTATCAAGAAATTCTGCCGTTTCAGGAACACTTGTTACTTTAAGAATATCTCCAATAATTTCACGAAGATTTTTCTTTGTCAGTACCATATTAAAGAAACCTGCCTTTTCTGGAACAACTTCATTAAATAAAACTCTTCCGACAGTTGTATCAATAATTTTATATTCTAATTCACTTATTTCATTGAAAACTTTCGCTTTGATTTTAATCATTGCGTTAAGATCTACTCTTTTTTCGTTGTAAGCTATGTGAACCTCTTCCACTGAATAAAAAGTTAGTCCCTCTCCTTTAACCTTATTATTTTGTGTTGACTTTTTTGCCTTGGTCATGTAGTAAAGACCCAATACCATATCTTGCGATGGAACTGTTATTGGTGATCCATTTGCTGGATTTAATATACTGTGGGAGGCCAACATTAAAAGTTGGGCCTCAAGTATCGCTTCTGGACCAAGAGGCAGGTGAACAGCCATTTGATCACCGTCGAAATCCGCGTTAAATGCAGTACATACTAAAGGATGTAACTGTATTGCCTTGCCTTCAATAAGTTTTGGTTGAAATGCTTGTATACCTAATCGATGTAATGTAGGCGCACGATTTAAAAGAACAGGATGTCCTTTGAGTACGTTTTCCAAAATATCCCATACCACAGGTTCCTTTCTATCGATTATTTTTTTTGCAGACTTAACTGTTTTAACTATACCTCTTTCAATAATTTTTCTAATTATGAAAGGCTTGTAAAGTTCTGCAGCCATACCTTTAGGAAGTCCACATTCAAATAATTTTAGTTCTGGTCCAACAACTATAACAGATCTTGCAGAATAATCAACTCTTTTCCCTAATAAATTCTGACGAAAACGACCTTGTTTCCCTTTTAGTGAATCTGAGAGAGATTTAAGTGGTCGATTAGAATCGGTTTTAACTGCTGACGCTTTTCTTGTGTTATCAAATAAAGAATCTACAGATTCCTGAAGCATTCGTTTTTCATTTCTTAAAATTACTTCTGGTGCTTTTATTTCTACCAATCTTTTCAAACGATTGTTTCGAATTATAACTCTTCTATATAGATCATTTAGATCAGAAGTAGCAAATCTTCCACCATCTAGAGGAACCAATGGACGTAACTCTGGTGGGATAACAGGAATGACCTTCATAATCATCCATTCAGGAAGATTTTCTCCACGATCATTAGCATCACGAAATGCTTCAACGACTTGAAGACGTTTTAAAGCTTCTGTTTTACGCTGCTTTGATGTTTCATTATTAGCTTTGTGTCTCAACTCATATGAAAGTGTTTCTAAATCGATTCGAGAAAGTAATTCAATGAGACATTCGGCACCCATTTTCGCGATAAACTTATCTGGATCGGAATCTTCTAAATATTGGTTTTCAACTGGAATTTGTTCCATGACGTTTAAATATTCTTCCTCAGTCAAAAAATCCATGACTTTGATTGGCTCACCCTCCTCGTTTTTTGCAATACCTGGCTGAACAACTACATAGCGCTCATAATATATTATCATATCGAGCTTCTTAGAAGGTAGTCCAAGTAGGTAACCTATTTTATTTGGTAAAGATCTAAAATACCATATGTGAGCAACAGGTACAACAAGATTAATATGACCCACGCGATCACGTCGAACTTTTTTTTCTGTTACTTCAACACCACACCTATCACAAACAATACCTTTATATCTTATTCTTTTATATTTCCCACAAGCACATTCAAAGTCTTTAACAGGACCAAAAATTCGTTCACAGAAAAGGCCGTCTCGTTCTGGTTTATGAGTTCTATAATTAATAGTCTCAGGTTTTAAGACCTCACCGCGGGAGTTTCCCAATATAACCTCAGGTGAAGCTAATCCAATTGAAATTTTATTAAATTTTTTTTGTGTTATGATTTCGTTGTTTCTAGCCATAGCTAAATTTATTTATTTTTTAATTATTCCTCAAGTCGAATGTCTAGTCCAAGACCCTTTAATTCGTGCATTAATACATTAAATGATTCAGGTAAACCTGGCTCTGGTAATGAATCACCCTTAACAATTGACTCGTAAGTTTTTGCTCTTCCTATAACATCATCAGATTTAACAGTTAAAATTTCTTGTAGAGTACTCGAAGCACCATATGCTTCAAGAGCCCAAACTTCCATTTCACCAAAGCGTTGCCCACCAAACTGCGCTTTACCACCAAGCGGTTGTTGTGTAATTAATGAATAGGGCCCTATTGATCTTGAATGCATCTTATCGTCAACCATATGACCTAGTTTAAGCATATAAATAACCCCAACTGTTGCTGGTTGGTCAAATCTTTCTCCAGTACCACCATCATATAAATACGTGTGTCCGTACTGAGGTATTTTTGCTTTATTAGTTAATGAATTGATTTCTTCAATAGTTGCACCATCAAAAATTGGAGTAGAATATTTTTCTCCTAATTTTTGTCCAGCCCAACCCAATACAGTTTCGTAAATTTGACCAATATTCATCCTTGAAGGAACACCTAAAGGATTTAGTACAATATCGACTGGGGTACCATCTTCAAGAAATGGCATCTCCTCCTCACGAACAATTCTCGCAACGATACCTTTATTTCCATGACGTCCAGCCATTTTATCTCCAACTTTTAGTTTTCGTTTCTTAGCAATATAGACTTTAGCAAGTTTTTTTACACCTGCTGGGAGTTCATCACCTACACTTATTGTAAATTTTTCACGACGGAGGGCACCTTGCAGATCATTTTCCTTTATTTTATAATTGTGTATTAAATCAGCAATCAATTTATTTGTTTTATCTGAAGTAGTCCAAGTACTTTTAGTTAAGTGGGTATAGTCTTCAACTCCAGAAAGTAGCTTGAGGGTATATTTCTTTCCTTTTGGAAGGATTTCCTCTCCTAAATCATTAGTAATTCCTTGACAAGTTTTACCATTTACAATTGAAAACAATTTTTCAACTAAAATGTTTTTTAATTCTTCAAACTTTGTGTCATATGAGTTTTCAAGTTTTTCTAGTTCCTCTTTATCTTGGTTACGTTTTCTTTTATCTTTTATAGTTCTTGTGAAAAGTTTTTTGTCAATAACAATTCCCTTTAAGGATGGAGGTGCTTTTAAAGATGCATCTTTTACGTCACCTGCTTTATCTCCAAAAATTGCACGTAATAGTTTTTCCTCTGGTGTTGGATCTGATTCTCCCTTGGGAGTAATTTTACCAATCAAAATGTCTCCAGAATTTACTTCAGCTCCAATACGTATCATTCCATTCTCGTCAAGATCTTTAGTAGCTTCTTCACTTACATTTGGTATATCATCCGTAAGTTCTTCTGATCCTAATTTAGTGTCGCGAACATCTAAAGAATATTCATCTATATGTATAGACGTGAAAATATCTTCTCTTACTACTTTTTCAGATATAACAATTGCATCTTCAAAATTATATCCCTTCCATGGCATAAAAGCAACCTTCATGTTTCTTCCTAAAGCTAATTCCCCTGCCTCTGTAGCATAGCCTTGACATAAAACTTGTCCCTTATGAACTTTATCTCCTTTCTTAACAATTGGTTTTAAGTTGATACAAGTTCCTTGGTTTGTTTTTCTAAATTTTACAAGATTATATGTTTTCAAATTTCCATCAAAACTTACCAATTCTTGTTCCTCAGAAAAATCATATCGTATGGTAATCTTATTTGAATCAACATATTCAACAATTCCATTGTTTTCTGCATTAACCAGTACACGAGAGTCAGATGCAACCTGTTTCTCTAATCCAGTCCCGACTATTGGAGATTCTGGTCTTAATAAAGGAACAGCCTGACGCATCATATTTGAACCCATTAGTGCACGGTTAGCATCGTCGTGCTCTAAAAAAGGTATTAAAGAGGCAGATATTGACGCGATTTGATTAGGTGCTACATCTGTGTAATTTATTTTTTCGGGGCCAACAACAGGAAAATCAGCTTGGTCACGTGCAATTATTTTTTCATCAATTATTTTTCCTGAATCATCAAAACCAATATTAGCTTGTGCGATAAGCTTATTTTCTTCTTCTTCAGCACTTAAGTAATGAATTTCATTTAAATTAATTTTACCATTATCAACTTTTCGATATGGTGTCTCAATAAAGCCGAGATTATTTACTTTTGCATATACTCCAAGTGATGAAATCAGTCCGATATTTGGGCCCTCCGGAGTCTCTATAGGACACAAACGACCATAATGGGTATAATGAACGTCTCTTACTTCAAACCCTGCTCTTTCTCTTGAAAGTCCTCCAGGTCCGAGTGCAGATAAACGACGTTTATGCGTAATTTCTGCGAGAGGATTTGTTTGATCCATAAATTGAGACAATTGATTAGTCCCAAAAAAACTATTTATTACTGAAGAAAGAGTTTTTGCATTAATAAGATCAATTGGGGTAAATACTTCGTTGTCTCTTACATTCATTCTTTCCCTAATGGTCCTAGCCATTCTAGCTAAACCTATACCAAATTGGGATGATAATTGTTCGCCAACTGTACGCACTCTTCTATTTGATAAATGGTCAATATCATCGATTTCAGCTTTTGAATTTATTAGTTCTATCAAATACTTAATAATTGTTATAATGTCTTGTTTAGTTAGGACTTGTTTTTCCATCTCGACATTCAAGCCAAGTTTTTTATTCATCCTGTAACGTCCAACTTCACCAAGGTTATATCTTTGGTCTGAAAAAAATAATTTATCTATTATTCCCCTTGCAGTATCTTCATCAGGTGGTTCAGCATTTCGAAGTTGTCTGTAGATGTGTTCTACTGCTTCTTTTTCAGAATTTGTAGGATCTTTTTGTAGTGTATTATATATAATAGCGTAATCTGACATGTGGGCATCTATCTTGTGGAGTAAGATGTTTTTCACGCCTGCTTCCAAAATTTCATCAATATGGTCTTTGTCTATAATAGTATCTCTGTCAATTATAATTTCGTTTCTCTCTATTGAAATTACCTCACCGGTATCTTCATCTACGAAATCCTCATGCCAAGTTTTTAAAACTCGTGCTGCTAATTTTCGCCCAAGCACTCTTTTCAATCCTGCTTTTGTGACTTTTATGTCTTCAGCTAAATCAAAAATTTCAAGAATATCTCTATCGTGTTCAAATCCTATAGCTCTAAAAAGAGTAGTTACAGGTAATTTTTTCTTTCTATCAATGTAAGCGTACATGACACTGTTAATATCAGTAGCAAATTCAATCCAAGAGCCTTTGAATGGAATTACTCTTGCTGAATAAAGTTTAGTACCGTTAGCATGGAATGATTGGCCAAAAAAGACCCCAGGAGACCGGTGCAATTGTGAAACTACAATTCTTTCAGCACCGTTAATCACAAAGGTGCCACTTGGAGTCATGTAGGGGATTGTTCCTAAAAATACATCTTGTACTATTGTTTCAAAATCTTCATGCTCAATATCATTACAATATAATTTTAATCTTGCTTTTAAAGGAACAGAATATGTCAAGCCTCTTTCTATGCACTCTTGTATTGAATATCTTGGAGGGTCAACGAAATAATCTAGAAATTCAAGTACAAATTGATTTCTTGTATCCGAAATAGGAAAATTTTCTTTAAAAGTATTGAAAAGACCTTCTTCATTACGCTCGTCAGACTTTGTTTCAAGTTGAAAAAAATCTTGGAATGATTTTATCTGTATATCCAAGAAATCTGGGTATTTTGGAGTGTTTTGTGCTCCAGAAAAATTGGTTCTTTTATTATATTTTGTAAGCATTTAACTATATTTAATTTGTACTAATATTTATATGGGTTAGCAATAAATGGGGTAAGGCCTTTGGAAGATCCAAAAGCCTAAAATAATACTGATATTGACTTATTTTACTTAAGTTCAACCTCAGCACCTGCTTCTTCTAACGACTTTTTAAGCGCCTCAGCTTCATCTTTAGCTACTCCTTCTTTTAAGGGAGCAGGTGCACCATCTACTAAATCTTTAGCCTCCTTAAGACCTAAACCTGTTAATTCTTTTACTAATTTAACTACAGCTAGTTTTGAGCCTCCAGCAGCTTTTAATATAACGTCGAAGTCTGACTTTTCTTCTCCTGCTTCACCGGCACTAGCACCTGCAACAGGTCCAGCAACCGCTACCGCAGCTGCAGCTGGTTCAATACCATACTCTTCTTTTAAAATATCAGCCAACTCATTTACTTCTTTAACTGAAAGATTGACTAGTTTTTCCGCGAATTCTTTTAAATCTGCCATTTTTAATTATGTTATGTTTCTGTTTATATAAATTTATTTTGAGTGCGTAAATTTTTATCAGGATGAACGTTCTGAAAGTGATTTTAAAATCCCAGTTAATTTACCACCTCCTGATTGTAGTGATGAAATTACGTTTTTGGTTGGCGAATATAACAATGTTATAATCTCACCAATTAACTCATCTTTAGATTTAATCGCAACTAACTTATCCAATTGGTCATCACCAAGATAAATTGCTTCTTCAATAAAAGCTCCTTTTAGGATAGGTTTGTCAGATTTTTTTCTAAAGTTTTTAATAACCTTTGCAGGCGCATTTCCCGATTCGGAAAACATTAACGAAGTATTCCCTTTAAGAATATTTGTTAATTCACCAAAGTTATGGTCGGAAGCCTCCATAGCTTTAGATAATAGTGTGTTTTTTACAATCTGTAATTTTATGTTTTCATTAAAACAAGCTTGACGTAAATTACTGGTTTGTATAGCATCTAGACCTGCGATGTCTGCTAAGTAAAGATTTTTCATTTTACCAAGAGCGTCCTTAAGATCTTCTATTGCAACTTTTTTTTCTTCTTTAGTCATTTTATTAATATTGTTCTAACCTATCTTAGTGTCTATTGAAATCCCAGGACTCATTGTACTGGACATATAAACACTTTTAACATAAACACCTTTAGAGGTTGAAGGTTTTAATTTGATAATTGTTTTAAGTAACTCATCTGCATTTTTAAAAATTTTTTCCGCTGTAAATGATGACTTTCCAATGGAAGCGTGAACGATTCCATTTTTGTCAACTTTAAAATCAATTTTTCCACCCTTAACATCTGATATGGCTTTCTTGATATCCATAGTAACAGTTCCTGTCTTAGGATTTGGCATAAGACCCCTTGGTCCTAAAACACGCCCTAAAGGACCTAATTTACCCATTACACTTGGCATGGTAACAATTACATCAATATCAGTCCACCCATCTTTTATTTTTTGTAAATAGTCATCAAGTCCAACATGGTCAGCGCCTGCTTCTTTAGCATCGTTTTCTTTGTCTGGGGTAACTAATGCTAATACACGAACATTTTTTCCTGTTCCGTGAGGTAAAGTTACAACACCTCGAACCATTTGATTCGCTTTTTTTGGATCTACACCTAATCTAATTGCCATATCAATACTTGGGTCAAAGTTAACTGATGTGATGTCTTTTATTAAACTAGAGGCTTCTTTCAAGGTGTAAATTTTACTAGAATCAACCTTTAATCTTGCCTCTTTTTGTTTCTTACTTAATTTAGCCATTGGTATATTTTATAAAATTAAAATGGTGATTCCCCTGAAATTCTAAAACCCATCGAACGTGCAGTACCTGCTACCATTTTCATTGCAGACTCAATAGTAAATGCATTCAAATCAGGCATTTTATCCTCAGCAATATTTTTAACTTGGTCCCATGTCACAGTAGCAACTTTGTTTCTATTGGGTTCTCCAGAACCTTTCTTAGCTTTTGCAGCTTCCATCAGTTGAACAGCTGCTGGAGGTGTTTTTATTACAAATTCAAAAGACTTATCACTAAATACAGTTATCACAACAGGTAACACTTTACCAGGCTTGTCCTGTGTTCTTGCGTTAAACTGTTTACAAAATTCCATTATATTAACACCTGCAGAGCCAAGAGCTGGTCCTACCGGTGGTGAAGGATTTGCAGCCCCACCGCGCACTTGCAGTTTTAAAATTTTACTTACTTCTTTTGCCATTTTTTATTAATAAATTTTAGAATGATCAAATTTTAACTAATAGCAACATTATCATCCTTTGTACTTAATTATAACATTTACAATTTTTCTACTTGCATATAACTCAATTCAAGTGGTGTTTTCCTTCCAAAAATTTTAACCATAACTTCAAGTTTGCGTTTATCTTCATTTACTTTTTCTATTGAACCAGTAAAACCATTGAACGGCCCATCTATAACTTTAACATTTTCACCGGTAGTAAAAGGAATAGGAATGTGTTCTGTAGTCAATGCTAATTCATCAACTTTACCAAGCATTCTATTTACTTCTGTTTCTCTCATTGGAACTGGAATTCCACCTTTGGTTTCTCCTAAAAAACCTATGACATTAGTAATTGATTTAATAATATGTGGGAGTTCACCTGACAAATTCGCCTTGATCATTATGTATCCTGGGAAATAAGTCCGTTCTTTATTAATTTTTTTTCCATTTCTTATTTGAATGACTTTTTCAGTTGGTACTAATAGATCTTCCACTTGGCTGTCGTAGCCAAAACGAGAAATTTCAGATTTAATATGGTCTTTTATTTTTGATTCTTGGCCACTAACAGCTCGAACAACGTACCACTTTTTATTACTCACAGTTGTAGTCATATTATCCAATTAGGTTAAAATAAAATTTTATTATTCTAGACAAAATAGTATCAGCACCCCAAATAGCTAGTGAAAATAGTACTGAAAAAACTAATACAATGATAACTAAACGCTGTAGTTCGGATCTCTCAGTCCAGGCAACATTATTTCTCAGTTCTAAAAAAGAATCTTTAATGTAGTTTATCATATTATTATTCAATTTTTTCAGCACGGGTTGAGAGGCTCGAACTCCCGACACCTGGTTTTGGAGACCAGTGCTCTACCAACTGAGCTAAACCCGTTTTATTTATCAAAAAAAACCTTAAAAATCAAGAATTTTTTGATAAGAATTTAAAACATTTTGTTTAGTCGAGAATCTCTGTCACTTGACCGGCACCAACAGTTCTTCCGCCCTCTCGTATTGCGAAACGAAGTCCTGTGTTTAAGGCTACTGGCTGAATTAAATCAACGTTTATTGTTAAGTTGTCTCCTGGCATTACCATTTCTACTCCTTGGGGCAGTGAAATATTTCCAGTAACATCTGTTGTTCGCACATAAAATTGTGGTCTGTAATTATTATGGAATGGGGTGTGTCTTCCACCTTCTTCTTTTTTCAAAATATAGACCTCGGCTTTAAATTTAGCATGTGGGGTTACTGAGCCAGTTTTACATAGTACCATTCCTCGTTTAATATCTGTTTTCTCAATACCTCTTAATAAAATTCCGACATTGTCTCCGGCCTCTCCTCTATCAAGAATTTTACGAAACATTTCAACACCTGTTATGGTAGATTTCATTTTTTCAGCCCCCATTCCAATAATATCAATTTCATCACCAGTATTTGCCACTCCAGTTTCAATTCTACCCGTAGCAACTGTTCCACGTCCAGTAATAGAAAATACATCTTCAACAGGCATTAAAAAGTCTTTATCAACGTCACGTTTAGGAAGTTCTATCCAGGTATCAACTTCTTCCATTAACTTAAGGACAGTATCAACCCATTTTTGTTCACCATTAAGGGCTCCTAATGCTGATCCTAAAATCACAGGGGTATTGTCACCATCGTAGTCATAAAAAGATAGTAATTCCCTTACTTCCATTTCTACTAATTCCAATAATTCCTCATCATCCACCATATCTGCTTTGTTAAGAAATACAACAATCCTTGGAACCCCTACTTGACGCCCAAGAAGTATGTGCTCTCTTGTTTGAGGCATTGGGCCATCAGTTGCGGCAACAACTAATATAGCTCCATCCATTTGTGCAGCACCTGTCACCATATTTTTCACATAATCAGCGTGACCTGGGCAGTCAACATGTGCGTAGTGGCGATTACTAGTTTGATATTCAACATGAGAAGTATTAATAGTAATTCCACGTTCTTTTTCTTCGGGAGCGTTATCAATCTGGTCAAAGCTTTTAGCTTCTGAGAAACCAGCGTCCGCAAGAACTTTAGTAATTGCAGCAGTTAGGGTCGTTTTACCATGATCAACGTGACCTATAGTTCCAATGTTTAAATGTGGTTTTGAGCGGTCAAATGTTTCTTTAGCCATAATAGTTATTGTTTCAATGTTATTTTTAGGAGCGCAAATTTATTAATTTTTTATTAAAATTTCTGCATTATCTTTTTTTTTTTGCTGTAACTCTTAATTATAAGTTGTGATTTATTTTTTATCATTAAACAATTAAATTATGACAGTTAAAATAATTATTCAAAAAGTTGTGAAATTGTTCTTAATTTTCAATTAAAAAAAGGGGAAAGTTACTTTGATCTAACCCCTTTGTAATCAGTGAGCCAATGAGCAGATTTGAACTGCCGACCTCTTCCTTACCAAGGAAACGCTCTACCCCTGAG
>CEWG01226993.1_pt1 | contig 59824 bp, 64 predicted proteins | sample 361411 | NCBI WGS metagenome assembly CEWG01 (sample SAMEA2622173, study PRJEB7988) | marine metagenome | biome: marine biome (ENVO:00000447); feature: surface water layer (ENVO:00002042); material: "saline water (ENVO:00002010), including plankton (ENVO:xxxxxxxx)" | depth 5 m | reverse complement strand
TGCTGATTACAAATCAGCTGCTCTAGCCAGCTGAGCTACATCGGCATCTTAAATTATAATTAGTATTAAAGTGGTTTTAATGAATATTTAAATTATTAAAAATCTAAATTTATATTGGCTATTACTAGTAACCAAAAAAAAACACAACTAACTCAATAATTCAATGACCTTAAATTCAGTGGGCAAATATAACATTATTGAAACTTAATATGAAAATAAATAAACTGTAAAGGGTTTGATGTATCAATTTTTATAATATAATGGTTATAATTAAAGATAATATGGCTGTAAAAAAATTAGTTGGTTTTTTGTTAGAGCAGTCCATTGTAATGTTAGAAGAAAGTAATGGGAAGTACTCGTATTGAATAATTATTATTGTTAGTCGTGTAGCCTTCCAAAAATTATTTATTCAGTCTGAAAGTCTTTGCTTTTGCTTGTGCTTTTTTAGGATTCTTTCAGCTGATTCAGCCGCTAAATTAATTGCTTCTTCAAAAGTTTTTGCTTGCTTCTTTACCACCACGTTTTCCCCAGAAATACCTATTTTTAATTCAACAAGTTTATTAATTCGATCAGAGGAATTTTCAACTTTTGTGTATACATATACACTAATAATGTTTACATAAAACTGACTGATTTTTTTAATCCTTTTTTCTGCAAATTCTATTAATTTAATATCAGCATTATAATTGACAGATTGAAAATTAATATTCATATTGATTTCTTTTAATATTTTAAATTTTACCTCTTGGGTGAGCTTTAGTATATATCTCTTGAATCTTCTTTAAGCTGCCGTGAGTATATATCTGAGTTGCTGCAACACTTTCGTGTCCCAACAATTCTTTAACAGAGTTTAAATCTGCACCATTATTTAATAAATGGGTAGCAAAGCTATGGCGCAAAATATGGGGACTTTTCTTTACTTTAGTTGATACCTTACTAAAATAATAATTTACAGTTTGGTATACAAAACCTTCATTTAGTTTTAAACCTGAAGGCAAGCAAAAAAAATAAACTTGAACTATTTGATCAAAAGTTTTATTCTTTTCTTTTAAATAAAGTCTTAAGGAAGAAATTAACTCAGGTAATAATGGAATTAATCTCTCCTTATTCCTTTTACCCTTAACTTTAATATTTTCAGAATCTAAATCAACAGCTTCCATCTTGAGATTAATTAGCTCTTGACGTCTAATACCGGTATAATACAAAAGAGTAATAATCGTTTTTTCTAGGAGACCTTGGTAGTCTTTGGAAAATAAATTCCCATTCAAAAGTTGTGAAACCTCATCTATTGAGAAAGGCACATTAACCTTTTTGGATACTTTAAGAGGCCTATGAAGCTTAAGCGGAGAAGATTTAATGGTTTCAGTCTTTAATAAAAATTTATAATAGGACCTTAAAACAGAGATTTTTCTATTGATTGTTCTATTACTATTTTTAAGTTCAACTAGAGAAATAATCCAGGATCTTATATGATTGTATTCTACTTTATCAATAGTTTCAAGAGTAAAATTTTCAAAACAATAATTTTGAAAATCAAATAAATTTTTTTGATAAGCTAAAAAGGTATGCTGAGAATATTTTTTTTCTTTATTGATATAATCTAAGAAGTGACTAATTGACATAAAAAAAGCTGTAAATCAAAGTTATGGAACTTCTTAATTACAACCTGTTTTTGTTTGAAAAAAATTCTATTGGTTTTCTATATCTCTAAGTCGCTGAATATAAACTGCCTTTTTTATCTTATCACGATGTCTCACTGAAGGCTTTACAAATTCTTTTCTAACCCTTAACTGGCGCATTCCTCCCGTTTTATCAAATTTACGTTTGAACCGCTTTAATGCTCTATCAATGTTTTCTCCGTCTTTGACTGGTATAATTAACATAAGATAAATTCTTGTTATAAAGAGTGCAAATATAATGATTGAATTATAATATCAAATGAAAACTAATGGTAATTATTTTAAAAGATCTCTGGAAATAACTAACTTTTGAATCTCACTTGTTCCCTCTCCAATAGTACATAGCTTTGAATCCCTTAGAAATTTTTCCACCGGAAAATCCTTGGTGAATCCATATCCCCCGTGAATCTGAACAGCCTCATTGGCAACTTTAACGCAGACTTCAGATGCGAAAAGCTTTGCCATAGCTCCAATTTGAGTAACGTTTTTTCCTTGATTTTTATCATCGCCCGCTTGAAAAGTTAAGAGCCGAGCAGCTTCAATCTCAGTTGCCATATCAGCTAATTTGAAACCAATACCTTGGAAATGTCCAATGGGCTTTCCAAACTGCTTACGTTCTTTAGAATATTTTACTGATGCTTCGAATGCACCTTTCGCTAAACCTAGGGATAAAGCAGCTATTGAAATTCTTCCACCGTCAAGAATCTTCATAGATTGAATAAACCCATCTCCAATTGCTCCCAAGCGATTGCAGTCAGGAATAATACAATTATCAAAAACTATTTCAGCAGTCTCAGATGCACGCATTCCCAACTTATTTTCAACTTTTCCATAACTAAAACCTCTAGTTCCCTTTGGAATTACAAAAGTTGTCATACCGTGACTATCTCCCTTCTCACCATCTCTAAAAATTACAACTGCAAGATCGCAAGATTTACCATGTGTAATAAAATTTTTAGTTCCATTAAGGACCCAATGATCCCCTTCTTTTTTTGCTGTAGCATCCATTCCCTTGGCGTCAGAGCCAGTTCCAGGCTCGGTCAATCCCCATGCACCTATCCACTCTCCAGAGGCAAGTTTCGGAAGCCACTTAAGCTTCTGTTCTTCATTTCCATAGAGGTGAATGTGTTCAGTTGCTAGAGAATTATGGGCAGCTATTGATAAACCAATGGATGGATCAACTTTAGATATTTCAACAATTATTGAAATATACTCTTCGTATGCCATCCCAGATCCACCATATGCTTCTGGAATTAATACTCCCATAAATCCAAGTGAGCCAGCTTTACGAAGGGCCTCCACAGGGAAGTGTTGAGATTCGTCCCATTCCATTAGATAGGGACGGATATATTGCTCTGAAAAATCTTTGGCAGACTCTACTACCATTCTAAGGGTTTCCTTTTGGTCTAACCTTACTGCATTATCAATTTCAATCATAGAATTAGTAAAGAATACAAATATAAAATTATTATGTTTATTTCAATGAGTCATATACTGCTAAATTGAAAAGGATTTTAATAATATATATATTTTTTTAGGTTAAGCCTTTAATGACAGATTTTATAAAAATCTTTTGAGAAAATTGAAATTATTCTTTGTTAAAACTCAAACCTTTGATAGCTGAAATGTATTTAAATAGTTCTTCTTTTACTTTTGGATATAGAATAAACAAACCAATCATATTAGGAAAAACTAAAGCTAAAATCATAGCATCAGAAAAAGTCCAAACAGCAGACATATCACCTGCAGCTCCAATCACAATAAAAATTAAAAATAAAATTTTGTAAGAAAGATTAGCTATTTTGCTTTTTCCAAACAAAAACATCCAAGATTGTAATCCATAATATGACCAAGAAATCATTGTTGAAACAGCAAATAGAACTACTGCAATTGTTAAAAATGGACCAGCAAAAGATATATATTTTGAAAAAGCTGCAGATGTAATACCAGCACCTTCTACAGTTACTCCATTAATTATCACTTTACCTCCAACACCTCCGTATTCAAAGATATTACTGTCACCATTAAATATAATAATTACAAGTGCTGTCATAGTACATATGATAACAGTATCAATAAATGGTTCTAAAAGGGCAACTAATCCCTCAGAGGCAGCATATTTTGTCCTCACTGCAGAGTGAGCGATAGAGGCTGATCCTGCTCCAGCTTCATTAGAAAATGCAGCGCGCCTAAAACCTGTAATCAAAACACCTAAAAATCCTCCAAGGCCAGCTTGTGGATTAAAAGCTTGTTTAAAAATCATACCAAAAGCATCGTCTACAAAATTGAAATTTAAAATAATTATGTAAAGACAAGCAATTAGATAGGTCAAGGCCATAAAAGGAACTATTTTTTCTGTGACTGAAGCAATTCTCTTTATACCACCAATTATTATAATTCCTACAAAAATCATAATAACTATACCGATAATCGTTCTTGCACTACCTCCTGTAAGTCCAAAAGAATTGACTAGCTGCATTGCTGCTTGATTGGATTGAGCTGCATTTCCGCCACCAAAAGATGCTCCAATACAAAGAACTGCAAAAATTACCCCTAGAATTTTTCCGAATTTAGAAAAACCACGTTCCTTCAAACCTTTTGTCAAATAATACATTGGACCACCATAAATAGTTCCGTCTTGTCCTACATCTCTATATTTTACTCCTAATGTGCATTCAACAAATTTGGTTGACATACCTAATAAACCACATAATATCATCCAAAAGGTAGCCCCAGGTCCTCCGACAGCAATTGCTAAGGCAACTCCAGCTATATTTCCATTACCAACAGTGCCAGAAACAGCCGTTGCAAGAGCCTGAAAATGACTAACTTCTCCTTGTTTAATTTCTTTCCCCTTCTTTCCTTCACTGCCTATTGTAATATTTAAATCCTTAACTGTCTGATGGTCTAATTTATCATACTTGCCCCTGACTGTATTTAAAGCTAGTGGAATTCTTCTAAAATTTACAAAACTAAAGTAAACTGTAAAAAATAATGCCCCACCAACTAAGAGTAATATAATCGTTGGAATTGAAGTTCCAGGAAAATTATGTAAAACAACTGATCCCCACCAATTGGCTATGGGAGTAAATGCCTCATTTATTTTATCATCCAAACCCATCTCTTTAGCAGAGATAATTTTTGGGAAATTGAAAGAAATAAAAAAACAAATTGATTGAAATAGATAACTCTTTTTCTTCATGAACTAATTAGTTGTTTTTGCAATATGGCAAAAAGCATGATAAAATAAAACAAAACCAAATCAAAAGTTGAATTTATTTTTGACAGTTTAAATTAAATTAAAGAAATTAAAATAAAAGTATAAATCACAAATCGAAAACAGAAGTTCTTTTTGTATATATCATATCTTTTAATTTAAGCCAAAAGGCAAGGGTAAGATATATTATAAAACCTCCTACAAGAGTTGTAAAAGACGCATATATAAAAAAAAGGCGGACGCTTTTAACTTTCATACCAAGCGAATCAGCTAACCTTGTACAGACAGTAAACCCATATTTTTCAAAAAAATGTCGAATGAAAATCAATCTATTCATATTTCTTATTTTATATGTTTGGAGTTTTTCATTAAAAAGCTAATCATAAGATTAAAGAGATAAGTCATCATTCATGATTTTAAAAAAGTGATAAAATCACATATTTTTTTCATTCCAACCTAAAAAGCCACCCAATAGATTTTTAGTAACTCCAATACCACAATGCTCCAAAATTTGACAAGCTCTCTCGCTTCTAACTCCAGAATGACAGTAAACGTAGTAATTTTTTGAGTTATCTAAAGTTTTAATTTTTTCTATAAAAACTTCAGGTTGATTAATATCTATTAATGTTGCGTTTGGAATGTGGCCAGCCTCATATTCATTAGCCGTTCGGACGTCTAACAAAAAAGCATTTTCATCAGAGATTAATTGAGATTCCCATTCATCGAGTGTTAAATCCATTTTTTTAGTCAAAAATAGGCCTCTGTGTGTAAAAGAAAAAAAATATAATTGATTTTTTAATTTTTTTATTATATTTGTTTATACAATATTTGTGTATACAATGGAAGGTTCTCATGAAGTAGCTAAAAACACTGTAGTTGGTTTGTTGAAAGCCGGCAACAAAGCAGAGGAACATCTTAACTCAACTCTAAAGGCTTTCGAAATATCTTTACAGCAGTTCAATGTACTAAGAATTCTTAGAGGACGCAAGGGAAAAGCGGCAAATTTAAACACAGTTCAAAAAAGGATGATTCATAAAATGAGTAATACAAGTAGATTAATAGATAAGCTCATTGAAAAAAAACTAGTTGAAAGAGATATTTGTGTTGAAAATAGAAGAAAAATTGAGATATTTATTACAAAAAAAGGGTTACAGGTGCTTGAAGACTTGGACTTTAAGATACAAAAAACCGAAGCTGAAATATTGAGTCCCCTAAATTTTGATGAACAAAAAGCCTTAAGAGCTCTGATAAATAAGATTACACTAAAAAATTAAATTCTATGAAAAAACGTCAAAATAGATTGCTTTACCTAGTAGCAGTTTTGTTGTCAACAGTAGCTGTAAATGCTCAAAAAAAAATCATTAATCTAGAGATGAGTAATATCAGGTGGTATGGTGAACAAATAACTGGTAAGGAGCACTTTGGTAATTTAAAGTTTTTGGATGGTGAAATTGAATTAAAAAACGATATTGTGGTATCTGGATTTTTTACGGTTGATATGAATTCATTAACAGTGGAAGATTTATCTGGTACTGGAAAAAAAAGACTTGAAAGTCATTTAAAAGGAGAGAGTTGGTTTGGTGTCTCTAGTTTCCCAAAGTCAAAATTAAAAATAACGCAGATTGGTAAAGTTGAGGGAGATGTACAAAAAATTCAAGCTGATCTATCAATAAAAGGTAATACTAATGGTGTCACTTTTAGCTTTGAAATGGTTTCTGAAAATAATGCGAATTCAAATTTAACATTTAATCGAGCAAAGTATAACGTTACAAACCGATCGGGATCTTTTTTTGATGATTTAGGAGACCGATTAATTCTAGACGAGATTAGATTAGAGGTCGATCTTCATTTTAATTGACATTAGAATTTATTGAATTTGCTGAATAACAATTTTAAAGTATATTTGCTGTATGAATTTAAAAAATAAAACTATTTGGTGGAACGATTTGATTTAATTCAATTCGTGATATCGCTATTTTATATTTAAAGGCTTGTCATCACGACAGGCCTTTTTTAATTAGGGGGCATGGAAAATAAAAAAAAATATAAGCTAAACTCCATTCATAGAAAGATTCTCGCGGACACTCTCACGCCTGTAAGTGTGTATTTAAAAATAAGGGATCAATTTCCTCATAGCCTGCTTTTGGAGAGCAGTGACTATGATGCGTATTCTAATAATTTTTCATATATATGTTGTAACCCCATCGCATCAATTAGCGTATACAATAATATTGTAGATTATAACTACCCAGATGGGAAAAAGTATAGTAAAAACATTGATTCAAAAGAAAGTGTTCCAAATTTGGTTCAGTCATTCTGTAACGAATTTGAATCAGAAAAACATGCATTTAAATTTATTAACAATGGTCTGTTTGGATATATATCTCATGAGGCTGTTGGCTATTTTGATTCGGTTTCCTTAAATAAGAATAAAAAAAATTTCAATATTCCTGAAATTTATTATGCTATTTATCAAAACATAATTGCAATTAGTCTTTTTAATCATGAAGCGCACATTTTTTCAAACAGTCTAAAAAAAGAGGACAACTTAGATCAGCTTGAAAAAATCATTAAAAGAGATCAAATCACAACCTACCAATTCAAAAGAAAGGGTGCGAAGACATCTAATATTACTGACGAAGAATTCATGAAACTGGTTGAAAAAGGAAAAAATCACTGCTTTAGAGGTGATATTTTTCAACTTGTATTATCAAGAAGGTTTTCCCAGGCATTTAATGGTGATGAATTTAATGTTTATAGAACTTTAAGGTCAATCAATCCCTCTCCTTACCTTTTTTTCTTCGATTATGGAGATTTTAAGATTTTCGGAAGTTCTCCTGAAGCGCAACTTATAGTAGAGGATGGTAAAGCCGAAATTCATCCAATCGCAGGAACTTTTAAGCGAACTGGAAATGATACTGAGGACCAATTGTCAGCTGAAAGATTAGCTTCTGACCCAAAAGAAAATAGTGAACACGTTATGTTGGTTGATTTAGCAAGAAATGACTTAAGTAGAAATGGCAATGTCGTCCGGGTTGAAAAGAACAGAGAAATTCAGTTTTTCTCTCATGTAATTCATTTGGTTTCAAAAGTAACAGGAAAATTAAAAACAAAAGCACCTACCTATCAAGTAGTTGCAGACACATTCCCAGCAGGGACATTGAGTGGTGCTCCAAAACATAAAGCTCTTCAATTAATTGATAAGTATGAAAATGTCGCACGTAATTTTTATGGGGGAGCTTTAGGCTATATGGATTTTAGTGGCAATTTTAATCATTGTATCATCATTCGGTCTTTTATGAGTAAAAATCAAATGCTACACTATCAAGCAGGAGCTGGAATTGTCTCAAAATCAGTTCCTAAAAATGAATTACAAGAAGTATATAATAAATTGGGTGCTTTAGATAAAGCATTAGACCTTGCAGAAAAACTTTAAAATGAAAAAAATATTTGTAATAGATAATTACGATTCATTTACTTACAATTTAGTGCATTATCTAGAAGAACTTGGAGCCAAAGTTACTGTGAAACGAAATGATCAATTCGAGCTTTCAGAAATAGAAAATTATGAATATTTATTGCTTTCGCCTGGGCCAGGTATTCCAAATGAAGCTGGTTTATTAAAAGCATCAATTGAAAGATATTCTGCAACAAAAAAAATATTAGGTGTTTGCCTAGGTCAACAGGCTATAGGTGAAGTTTTTGGTGGAAAGCTTTATAATTTAGATAAGGTTTACCATGGTGTAGCTACCCCAGTAAAAGTTACTGAAAAAGATCTTTTATTTACGGGTTTACCAGATACCTTTGAAGTAGGACGTTATCATTCCTGGGTTGTTCAAACTCCCTTGCCAAAAGATTTAGTCGCTACATCTTTTGATAACAATGGACAATTAATGTCTTTAAGACATAAAAATTTCGCTGTAAGAGCCGTTCAGTTTCATCCTGAATCAATTTTGACAACACATGGAAAAAAAATATTAAAAAATTGGATAAATAGTTGAATCATGAAAGCGATTCTAAATAGACTTACAAATCATGAGACTCTTGAGAGTTCAGAGGCTGAAAAAATATTAATCGGTATTGCAGAGGGTCAATACAACAATAGTCAAATTTCAGCTTTTTTAACAGTTTTTATGATGCGTACTATTACACTAAATGAATTAGAAGGATTTAGAAAAGCCTTAGAAAAGCTCTGTCTATCAATTGATTTGAATGAGTTTTCCCCAATTGATTTGTGCGGAACGGGTGGTGATGGTAAAGATACTTTTAATATTTCAACACTTGCTTCTTTTGTAACTGCGGGCTCAGGAATAAGTGTAGCTAAACACGGAAATTATGGAGTCTCCTCGGGATGTGGTTCAAGTAATGTTTTAGAATACTTGGGTATAAAATTTTCAAATGATACTGATTTTTTAAAGAGCTGTATAGACCAAGCAGGAATATGCAATCTTCACGCTCCTCTTTTTCATCCAGCTATGAAAAATATTGCACCAATTAGAAAAGAACTTGGAGTAAAAACATTTTTTAATATGTTGGGACCATTAGTAAATCCTTCCTCCCCAAAATATCAACTAACTGGTGTTTTTAATTTAGAACTAGCGAGACTTTACAGTTATCTTTTTCAAAATTCAAAAAAGCAGTTCACTATACTTTATGCCTTGGATGGGTATGATGAAATCTCCCTCACAGGTAATGCTAAAGCCATTAGAAACAAAGGTGAGTTTATTATAAATGCATCAGATTTTGGAATTCATTACCTAAAAGCTGAGGAAATTACTGGTGGTGGTAATATTCCTTCATCAGCAAAAATATTTACTAAGATCTTAGATGGAAAAGGAAGTGAAGCTCAAAACAATGTCGTGTGTGCCAATGCTGCAATGGCAATTGCTACTGTTACTGATTGCAGTCCAAAAAAAGGGTTTGAAAAAGCAATGGAATCATTAATGTCAGGTAAAGCAAATCAAGCATTTAAGAGATTACTAAGGTTAAGTTCAAAATGAGTATTTTAAATAAAATAATTGCCAATAAAAAAAAAGAGGTGGAGCTAAAGAAGAATCTCTTTCCAACTAATTATTTGGAAAAATCTCCACTTTTTGACCGAAAAACTTTTTCACTTACAAAAAAACTTAAGAGTAGCGAGTCTGGCATTATAGCTGAACATAAACGCCGATCTCCCTCAAAATCTATTATTAATAATTCCTCAACAGTTACTGAAGTAGTCAAAGGATACCAGGCTGCTGGGGTTTGTGGAATATCTGTCCTGACTGATCTTAAATATTTTGGGGGAAGCATTGAGGATCTAAATGCCGCAAGGGCGGAAAGTGAATTACCATTATTGAGAAAAGAATTTTTCATTGATACTTATCAAATAATTGAAGCCAAGGCACATGGAGCAGACGTTATTCTTTTGATTGCTGCCATTTTAAATCGAAATGAAATCAAATTACTTTCCGAAACAGCTAAAGACTTAAACTTGGAGGTGCTTCTTGAAGTTCATAATGATAAAGAACTAAAAAAATCAATTATGCCAAGTTTAGACATGATCGGTGTTAACAATCGCAACTTAAAAACATTCGAAGTAGATCTGGAAACCAGTAAGGGTTTAGCAGCTAAAATTCCAGATAATTTTGTCAAAGTATCTGAGAGTGGCATAAGTAATGTAGATTTAATTAAGGACTTAAAAACTTTTGGTTTTCAAGGGTTTTTAATTGGTGAGAACTTTATGAGGTCGACTGATCCAGGAGATTCTGCTCTAAATTTTATAAAAAAACTAAGCTTATGAAACTTAAAGTTTGTGGAATGCGTTCATCTGAAAACATCCTTAATCTTGCGAAAATAATGCCAGATTATATGGGCTTTATTTTTTGGGAACATTCAACGCGCTTTGTGAGTAATCCAACACCTGAATTAGGTAAGGAAATAAAAAAGGTTGGGGTGTTTGTAAATGCAAGCTTGAATTATATTAAAGAATGTGTTGAAGTTCATAAACTAAAAGCTATTCAGCTTCACGGAGATGAAAGCCCAGAGGAATGTTCGAAACTTAAAGAAATTGACGTTGAGGTTATCAAATCTTTTGCTATGCAAAATGAGTTTGACTTCAATGAACTAGGATTTTATGAATCAGTATGTGATTATTTTCTTTTTGATACCAAAGGATTTTTACCAGGTGGAAATGGACTACATTTTGACTGGACTTTACTAAAGAATTACCGGTTAAAAAAACCATTTTTCTTAAGTGGGGGAATTGGGCCAGATGACAGTGTTGCAATTGCTTTAATAAATAAATTAAATTTGCCTGTTTATGCAGTTGATGTAAATAGTAAATTTGAAATTGAACCGGGATTTAAAAATATCCAAAGCATAGAAGAGTTTAAATCAAAATTATACAATGAGATATCAGGTTGATAAAAAAGGATTTTACGGAGATTTTGGTGGTGCATATATCCCAGAAATGCTTTATCCAAATATTGAGGAATTAAGAAAATGCTATATTGAAATTAGTGAGGGTAAAGAATTCCAAAAAGAGTTTAAATCTTTACTGAAGGAATATGTTGGAAGACCAACCCCATTATATTTTGCTGAACGACTATCAGATAAATACAATACCAAAATCTACTTAAAGAGAGAGGACCTTTGTCACACTGGTGCTCACAAGGTCAATAATACAATTGGACAGATTCTATTGGCAAAGCGTTTGGGCAAAAACCGAATAATTGCCGAAACAGGGGCTGGACAGCATGGAGTTGCAACAGCAACTGTATGTGCTCTGATGGGGATTCAGTGTATTGTTTATATGGGGGAGTTGGACATAAAACGTCAAGCTCCGAATGTGGCAAGAATGAAAATGCTTGGAGCCGAAGTTCGACCTGCGCAATCAGGAAGTAAAACATTGAAGGATGCCACAAACGAAGCGATAAGGGACTGGATTAATAATCCTGTTGACACTCACTATATTATTGGGTCTGTAGTTGGGCCTCATCCATATCCTGATATGGTCGCACGTTTTCAATCTGTAATTAGTGTAGAAACAAAAAAGCAATTAATGGAAAAAGAAGGTCGCGATTACCCTGATTATGTTATTGCTTGCGTGGGGGGAGGTAGCAACGCTGCTGGATTGTATTATCATTTCCTTGACGATTTAAGGGTAAATATTATTGCGGTAGAAGCTGCTGGAAAAGGAATTGAATCTGGCAAAAGTGCAGCAACTTCGGTCTTAGGGAAAGAGGGTATTATTCATGGAAGTAAGACCTTATTGATGCAAACATCAGATGGTCAAATTACAGAACCTTATTCAATCTCGGCAGGTTTGGATTATCCAGGAGTAGGACCTATGCACGCTCATTTATATAGAACACAGCGTGCACAATTTATTTCCATCCCAGATCAAGAAGCAATGGATTGGGGGCTAACCCTTTCTCAGATGGAAGGTATAATTCCTGCTATTGAAACGGCTCATGCATTTGCAGCACTAGATATGAAGAAATTCAAAAAAAATGAAATCATTGTTTTTAATTGCTCAGGTCGAGGAGATAAAGACCTAGATACCTATATTGACTATTTCAAACTCTAATGAATAGAATCGATTTAGCATTTCAAGGAAGCCAAAAAATATTGTCTATTTATTTTTCTGCTGGGTATCCTAATCCTGACGATACAATTTCTATAATCAAGGCCTTACAATTTAGTGGGGTTGATATGATTGAGATTGGTTTACCCTTTAGCGATCCACTTGCTGATGGTCCGACTATTCAAGAAAGCTCTTCTAAAGCTCTTAGAAATGGAATGAGTACTGAAAAACTATTCGAGCAATTGGAAAATATCAGAGACGAAGTTCATGTTCCTTTGGTTTTGATGGGGTATTTTAACCCCATGATCCAATATGGTATTGAAAGTTTTTGTCAAAAATGCGAATCAGTTGGAATTGATGGATTGATTATACCGGATCTTCCAGTTGAAATCTATGATGAAAAATATAAGAGTTTATTCGATCAACACGGTTTGTACAACATGTTTTTAATCACACCTCAAACCTCTGATGACAGGATTCGATATATAGATAATATATCAAATGGATTCATCTACTTGGTAAGTAGTGCAAGTGTAACAGGCGCAAAAAGTTCATTTGGAGAAATCCAAACCAAATATTTTAATCGAATTGCTAACATGAACCTAAAAACACCTCAATTAGTAGGTTTTGGAATAAGTAATTCGTCAACCTTCAAGGCCGCCACAAAATTTAGTAAAGGAGCAATAATTGGTTCAGCTTTCATAAAGTTCCTTGAAAAAGAAGGTGTCATGGAAATAGAAAAATTTGTAAAGAGTATTCGTTAGTTTGTGATTTATTATTCTTTTAAAAAACTAAGTTTTTTACAATTGAAAAATTTACTTTGGAATTATATGTAAAAACCGAATCTCTTTTTCTACAAGTTTCCTCCATTGTCCTCTAGGAAGGTTTTTTTTAGTTAACCCCGCATAAACAACACGATCCAATTTTAACACTTTATGGTTGATTTTTTTAAACATTCTAAAAAGGATTGCAGGGGAAATAAATCCAACCTCAACACCAATCTGTCTTTTTGTACCCCCAATTACATAGTTTATTTTTTTAATTTTATATTCCGTATTTTGAATGTTTAGCCCCTTTGTTAACTTATTAAAATCGGAACCTGAAATATTCCTCTCGAGAACAATTTCGTATATCATTTTTAATCTATTTTTAGATTCAAACAGTTTTTTTCTTAGATTATAATCATTGGTCAAAAATAATAAGCCCGAAACTGTTCTTCCCATATCTCCAACAGGAATTAAATCTTCCGTTTTAGCATTGCGAACCAGTTCCTGAACTGATTTTTTTATATTTCCTCCTTGTTTGGTGGATACAAAACCCTTTGGCTTATTTAGTAAAATGTACTCATTAGGGGTGGATCTTACTTTTTGTCCATCATAGCAAACTTCATCATCTTTTTGAACGTAAAAACCCATTTCAGTTATTGAAATCCCATTTACGGAGACCAATCCCATTGAGATTAATTCATCTGCCTCTCTCCTGGTGGAAATTCCCGCATTGGAGAGAAATTTATTTAATCTAGTACCTTTTTCTTTTGATAAAGGGCCTTTTTTTAAATTATTTTTTTTTGAGTTTTGAAGCACTTTGAAGTTTTATTTAGAAACATAATTAACCTTACAACTCAAAAAGTTGATTTTTAATTGTTTTGTAATCAAAGTTAGTGCTTTTGAGTAAAACACAATGTACTAAAATCAGTTGGTTTATTATTGGAGTGCATAAAAGAATAGCTCATCATGAAAAATAATTAACTTATCTAATAACTAATTAATCGGAGATGAAATCAAATTTGATTGGTAAGTATTTCACCTTTTACTAAAAATGATAAACTACTTTTAAGCTATGCCCGACTAGGGTTTTTTTAGTTGCTTTTAAATCCTGAGTGAAACCCAATATAAAACCTCCACCACCTGAACCACAAAGCTTTAAATAATATCCGTTAGTTTCAATTCCCTTACTCCATATGTTATGAAACTCAGATGGAATCATAGGACTGAAATTTTTAAGAAGTATTAAAGACAAACGCTTAACATTTTGAAATAGAGACTTAACATTTCCAGCAATAAAGTCATCAATACAGGAAGCAGTTAAGGTTTTAAATTCATTTTGCATCATATTACTAAAAGATTCCTTTTTCATGTTTTCAAAAAATAAGGAAACCATAGGTTCTGTTTTTCCAGATTCACCTGTATCTAAAAGAAAAACCGCTCCATGATCAATAATTTTTTCAGCTGGTATAGGAGTAGATACTATTTGATCTTTTGAGTGAATTAGTATTGGTACACCTAAATAACTATTAAGCGGGTCAAGACCAGAAGATGTTCCATGAAAAAAAGATTCCATTTTAGCAAAAATATTTTTAAGTAATGCGATCTTATCGGAAGATAAATTTTCCTGTGGATTAATTTTATTCAATGCGTATCGATCATAAAATGCAGCAACTATTGCACCACTACTTCCCAAACCATATCCTTGAGGTATGTTACTATCAAAGTAAAGGTTATTGCTAAAATCCTCATTTATTTTCCTCCAGTCAAAACCAACCAATGTTTTGGGTATTTTTTTAAGAGATTGCCGAAATTCCCTTAATTTCAAATGAGAACTAGAAATAATATCATTATTAGTTTTGGTAATTTTTAGTACTCCTTTAAAAAAATAACAAGGAATAGATAAACCCCTTGAATCCAATATTATGCCGTATTCTCCAAAAAGCAATATTTTGGCAAAAAAAGGAAGACTTTTCATTTTAAAAATATAGGTTGAAATATAAAGATGTTTTTTTGAAATTTTAGTGTCACCAAAATTAGATTTTTTTTGCCCCTTGCCCAACCTGATCTTCTATAAATTGTCCTGACTGACAGAAATCTAATAAATCAGATTTAATAAATGAAATAACCTTGCCCCTTTCGCTTTGAGGATATAGTAGGTGTACATTAGCTCCAGCATCTAGAGTAAAACTTATTGGTATCTTTGTTTGAGCTCTGTATTCCCTTATATTATTTATAATATTTAAAGTTTGTGGCTGCATCAAAATATAACTAGGGTTAGAGGTAATCATCATTGCATGTAAGGTCAATGCCTCAGATTCGGTAATTTCAAAAAACTTTTGAATATCTCCATTTTTAAGAACTGATTTTAACAACTTACAATTATGGTGTGCTTGATCAAATCTCTTTTCTGCAAATGGGTGCCTATTCATAAGTGTATGTCCAATTGAACTACTAACTTTTTTTTTACCTCTATCAACAATCAAAACAGTATCGCAGTATTTTTTAAAAACTGGGTGAAGACTAGAATCAAAAGAAATAGCATATAGGTCTGAGCTATCATGAAAAGCGGGACTTTTCCCCCATATTTGCAATGGCCCTTTAATACTCCTTGCTGCACTACCAGAACCCATTCGGGCTAAGAAAGAGGCCTTTTTAAAAAAATCTTTTTCAGTTAACTCTTCGTGAAACTGCTTTTCAAAATCTACTACACAAAGCGCTAAAGCAGCCATCGCGGAAGCAGAAGACGCAATGCCGCTACTGTGAGGAAAAGAATTATAACTCGAAATCTTAAGGTGATAGTTTTTAAGACCAGGTAAATAAGGTAAAATATGCTCAAAGAATTGATTGATTTTGGCATGAAAATCTGGTCTTTCTTTTTTATTGAAATAGAATTCGAAAGTCGGATTAACTTTATTGTCACTTGGAGAAAAGATTACCTCTGTGGTGGTTTTACAATTAGATAATGTAAAGCTAATTGATGGATTTTTCGGGAGTTGAGCTCCGTATTTACCCCAGTATTTGACTAAGGCGATGTTACTTGGAGCCTCCCATTTGGTATGAAAGCTTTGTATTGGTTGCTTTAAAAAAACAAATGAGTCTGTTTTCATTTTGAACAAAGATACACTTTATGCAATTGGCTAAAAAAACTCGGAATAATTAAAATAGCTTAGATTTGACGATGAAACAAAAGTTGTGGGTTAATATTTTTTTTGGAATCACTCTTTGTTTTGGTGTGGGATATATAGCAAGTATAGCTACCCAAATGTCTGTAAGTACTTGGTATAAAGCATTAGAAAAACCTTTTTTTACCCCACCAAGTTGGATATTTGCTCCGGTTTGGAGCTTACTTTATTTTTTAATGGGGATTGCACTAGGAAGAGCTATTTTCGTTATAAATCGAGACCAATTGGATAAGAATGGACTTTATTATTTTGTAGGTCAATTACTTTTCAATGGACTATGGTCCGTGTTTTTTTTTGGATTAAAAAATCCCACTTTAGGACTTTTAACAATTATTTTTCTTCTATTTCTAATTAAGCAAACCATAAAATATTTAAAAGCAATTGACAAATTATCAGCACAAATTTTATACCCATATTTCTTTTGGGTAATTTATGCCGCATTATTGAACTTCAGTATAGTATATTTAAATTATAAGTAAAAAGAAAGAATATATTATGCATCCCTATTCAAAATGCTAAATTAATCAGGTGCCAGTTCAATTTTTAATCCTTGCAGTTGTTCTTCAACTTTGATTTGACAGCTTAATCGGCTATTTGACTTAACATTTAAAGCTTCAGAAAGCATTGCCTCCTCGTCTGGAGTTTTTTTTGGTAATTCATGGTCGCTTACTATATAGCACTGACACGATGCGCACAGTGCTATTCCACCACAAATCCCTTCAACAGAAAGTTCGTTAGCTTTACAAACTTCCATAAGATTCATTGACATGTCAGTAGGTGCATAAATTTCATGGTCATTTCCCTGTCTATCTGTAATGGTTATTTTAATATCTTTATCCATCTATTTAATGACTTGGATAGTTGATTTTTTTGCTTCTTTTCTAGTCCCATCAAATCCAGTTATTCCACTTACAGTCGTATATTTTAAAATATTTTTCTTTTCAGGGTAAATTCTACTGTAAGCGCTCTGGCACATAATTGTTGCTTCATGAAAACCACATAGAATTAATTTAAGTTTTCCTGGATAGATATTCACATCACCAATAGCATAGATTCCAGGAATATTTGTTTGATAATCAAGACTATTGTTAACTTTAATTGCGTTTTTTTCAATTTCTAAACCCCAATCTGCAATAGGTCCTAATTTTGGAGTTAAACCAAAAAGCGGTATAAAATAATCTACCTTAATTGTTTTTTCTTGTTGCCCATGAAATATGGAAACAGCCTCTAGAAAATTTTTTCCTTCCAGATTAATAACTTCTGCAGGAGTAAATAATTTTATCTTATTTTTATTCTTTAACGATTGTATTTTTTCAACGGAGTCAAGAGCACCCCTAAATTCATTCCTGCGGTGAATAAGTATAACTTCTGCAGCAACATTTGATAAAAAAATAGTCCAATCAAGTGCAGAGTCTCCCCCTCCAGCAATTAATACTCTTTTGTTTCGGTACTTCTCTGGTTCACGAACAATATAATCAATACCATTATCTTCATATTTTTTTAACCTATCTAACTGAGGTTTTCGAGGAACAAAAGTTCCTAGTCCTCCAGCAATCGCAATAATCGGGGCCTTATGTTGCGTCCCTTTATCAGTCGTAACTATGAAATCACCTTCAGAGTTTTTATCTATTGTACTAGCCATTTCACCAAGAGTAAAACCTGGACTGAAAGGTTTAATTTGCTCCATCAATTTTTGAACTAAATCTCCTGCCAAAATTTCAGGCTGAGATGGAATATCATAGATAGGCTTTTTAGGATATATTTCAGCACACTGGCCCCCAGGGATAGGAAGTGAGTCAATTAAATGGCATTTTAATTTTAAAAGTCCTGCCTCAAAAACAGCAAAAAGTCCGGTTGGTCCCGCTCCAATGATAATAATATCTGCTTTAATCATTAGATTTTAGGGCTCGATACTAATGACCTCTTCAATTTGAGGAGCGTGTTTTTTGATAGTCATTTCAACTCCAGACTTTAAAGTCATCTGGTTCACAGTGCAAGAGACGCATGCACCATGAAGCTGGACTTTAACTAATTTGTCATCCTCGATACCGACTAACGAAATATCCCCTCCATCTGATGCGAGAAAAGGTCTTATTTCATCTAAAGCAATTAATACTTTTTGTTCAATTTTTTTTGTTTCCATATTTACTATTTAATTGCAGAACAACCGACCATATTGGTAATTTCTACTGCCTTTGTAGGAGGTAGGTTGCTATTTCTTTTTAAAAGTTGATTTACCATATTTTGTGTTACCTCAACTAATGATTTTTGAATTGGAGTCCCTACTTGAAGTGCAGCTGGACGACCAACATCTGATGCCTCTCGAACACTTTGGACTAGTGGTAAGGAGCCCAAAAAAGGTACTTTTTTATCAGAAGCCAAATTCTCAGCACCATGTTTCCCAAATATGTAATATTTATTTTTTGGTAATTCGTTAGGGGTAAAGTAAGCCATGTTTTCAATTATTCCTAACACAGGTATTTTAATATTTTCTTGACTAAACATAGCTATTCCCTTCCGAGCATCAGCTAGAGCAATTTTTTGAGGAGTACTTACAACTACTGCTCCATTCAAGGGTATTGACTGAACAATACTTAGATGGATATCTCCAGTGCCAGGAGGGAGGTCAATTATAAGGAAATCAAGTTCACCCCAGTCTGCATCAAAAATTAGCTGATTAAGTGCTTTTGAGGCCATTGGACCACGCCATATTACTGCCTGATCTACTTTAGTAAAAAAACCAATGGACAAGATTTTAACTCCATAGTTTTCAATTGGAGCCATTTTAGATTTTCCATTTTTATTAACAGATAGTGGTCTTTCTCCCTCTAGGTCAAACATTGATGGTATTGATGGACCATAGATATCGGCATCTAATACACCAACCTTACATCCCATTTCAGCTAGGGTGACAGCAATATTAGCTGTTACAGTAGATTTCCCAACACCTCCTTTTCCCGATGAAATCGCAATTATTGAATCAACTCCAGGTATAGGTTTACCCTTCGAGATTGTTTGATGATTTTGAGGTAAGTCTACTTTAGTTTTAACTTTAATTTTTGCCTTAGAATAAACCTTTTCATGAATCGCCTTAATTATTTCTTGTTCTAGTTTTTTTCGTGCTTGTAAGCTAGGATTCTGAATTCGAATATCTATGTCAACCTCATCTCCGAAAATCATTAAATTTTTAACCGCACCACTGTCAATTAGGTTTTCAGATTTTCCAGGCAAAGTAATAGTTTTTATTGCTTCTTCGACCTCTTTTTTATTAAAATTGATTAATTTTCGCATTGAAATAATTTCACTGCAAATATAATTTAATCTGATTGTAAATAAAATTTTACAACCCGATTTCAAAGGGGGGAAGTTCGACAACAGGATCCCAAAAATGATCATCAAAAAATAGGATTTGATCTTTCTCTACAATTATCCCTTCGTTTTCAAGTAATTGCTGCATCAAACTTTTACCAGGGAAATGATGTTTTCCAGTAAGTAAGCCAACCCTATTAACGACTCGATGAGCAGGTATATCTGAATTAGTGTGAGCTGCATTCATAGCCCAACCTACCATTTGCGAACTTTTTGGACTTCCCAAATACCTAGCTATCGCACCATAGGAGGTAACTTTACCTTCAGGTATTCTTTTAACAACATTGTAAACATTAGTGAAAAAATTAGACATCAAGTGAATTTAAATTTAATATAGGTAATCGGTTTTTTTTGATCTAAATAAATTTTTTCATAGAAAGTCTGGATTCTGATTGCCTCCTTAGGAGCATTTGAATTTTTATATATATCGTGATGAGCATAACACACTTTGCAACTTTTATTATTTAAAACTCCCAATGTATAACCGTGAAGAAATTCACTATCAGTTTTTAGGTGAATTATCCCATTAGGAAATAATACCTTGCGATAGAGTTCTAAAAAAACAGGATTAGTTAAACGATGTTTTGTTCTTTTAAACTTTATTTGAGGGTCAGGAAATGTAATCCAAATTTCCTTTACTTCTTGAACAGCAAAAAGCCTATCAATTAACTTAATGTGAGCTCTAATAAAAGCAACATTATTCATTTCATCTTTCAAAGCATTCTTTGCTCCCCTCCATAATCTAGCACCTTTGATGTCAATTCCTATAAAATTTTTTTTAGGGTTTTGTTTTGCTAGGTGAATGGTATATTCTCCCTTTCCACAACCTAGTTCTAAAACGATTGACTTGTTATTTTTAAAATAAAATTTATTCCAATTCCCCTTCAAGTGAAATAAATCTTTTTCAAGTTCAACTCTGTCAGGCTGAATAACATTCTTAAAAGTTTCATTTTCCCTGAAACGTTTTAATTTATTTTTACTTCCCATTGGAGAATGATTGAATAGTTAAAAATTTAGGTTTTTAAAAATTTTAAAATATATTAATATTAGATTTTTTGGTCTGCTCGCTGTAATGTAAATGAAAAATCTGAACCTACACCTGGGGTACTCTCAACCATAAGTTTTTCCTGGTGAGCCTCTATAATATGTTTCACAATGGCAAGTCCTAATCCAGATCCTCCTTGTTTTCGGTTTCCAGTTTTATCAACCCTGTAAAAACGCTCAAAAAGTCTTGGAATATGCTCTTCTGCGATACCCTCTCCATTGTCGTTTACAAGAATTACAATTTTTTCCATATTTAACTCTTGAATAGCTACCTTAGTCTTTCCATTTTCAACTCCATATTTTAAAGAATTTATAATCAAGTTTGTTAGAACCTGCTGAATCCTCTCCTCATCTGCATACACATATATCGGTTCTAGATATTCCTTATCGAAAGAAAGGGATATTTGATTTTTAGCAGCTCGCATTTCAAGTAGATCAAAAACATTTTCAATTAATTTTACAATATCAAAAGTGGTCCTGTCAATTGATTTTATACCTGATTCAAATTGAGTAATCAGGTCTAAATCTTTAACAACATAAATTAATCTCTCAACCCCTTTTGCTGTTCGCTTCAAATATTTATCCCTTACCTCTTTATCCTTAACAGCTCCTTGAAGTAAGGTTAAAACATACCCCTGTATTGTAAATAAAGGTGTTTTTAATTCATGAGATATATTACCAATAAATTCTTTGCGATAATTTTCTTTATCCTTTAACAATTCAATTTCAAGCTTTTTGTCATCAGCAAATTTTCGTAAACCTTTTTTTAAAACCTCCATATCTGATTGAATAGTCATTTTATTTTGTGATGCACCAGATGGCATTAGGTCACTATAGATTCCCTTAACTTTCTTTAATATGAATCTTTCAATTCTAAAATGTATCAATATGACAGAAAAAATGAAAAAAAGTAGCGCCATTATCATAAAATATGATAATTCTTTATACCCAAGGTCCATTCCTAAAAAATAAAAAAATAAACCAATTAAGAACAATAAAATAATTGTCAGCGAAGCTGACAAAGTAATAGCTATTTTATAATTTTTAAACTTTGACACCTATTTTGATGGATTGATAAATTTATATCCCACTCCCTTTACAGTTTTGAAATATTTATCCCCAACTTTTTCTCGAAGCTTTCTTATGTGAACATCAATTGTTCTGTCACCAACTACGACTTCACTTCCCCAAACAATTTCCATAATTTTTTCTCTTTTAACAACCTTGTCTGACTTTGAAGCAAGTAAATGAAGCAATTCAAACTCCTTTCTAGGTAATGAAAATGATTTTCCCTTGTATGAAACTTCATATTGCTCTTTGTCAATGATTAACTTACCAATTTTAATTTTTTCTTGATTTAGTTCTTCTTTTTTTAGTCTTCGAAGCAATGCTTTTACCTTAGAGACAATTACTTTAGGCTTTATGGGTTTAGTCACATAATCATCTGCTCCTGCTTCAAAGGCAGCTATATGGGAGTAATCTTCACCTCGTGCAGTTAGAAACATGATTACGGTTTCATTAAAGCGCGTATCATTTCTTAATTGTTCACAAGCTTCAATACCATCCATTTTTGGCATCATTACGTCCATAATTATTAAATGTGGAATGTTTTTTTTTGCCTTATCTAAAGCTTCCTTTCCATTAGAAGCAGTAATTAATTTGTAACCTTCTTTGTCCAGGTTATATCGAATTATTTCAACAACATCTGGTTCATCATCTACCAACAAAATTTTGATGTGCTTTTTTTTCATTTTTAATATAAAATTTTTTAAATATAAAAATTATCCCCTCGAATACGTTAACGGACAATTATATAATTTTTATTAAGTTAATCACAAAACTTAATTTTATTAAATTTGATTTTGATTTTGATTTTGATTTTGATTTTGATTTTGATTGAGTTTTAATTTATGTGCCAAAATATTTTTATTTTTTTTATGTTTATAGTCGGCGCGATTTGTCATGCTCAACAGTCCGAATCTCAATCTATTCAGAATAATGATAATCATTTTGAATTAAATGCACAAGATACACTTCAGAGACTCCAATTTGAACTTTATCCTAATCCGCTTGTTGGAAATTTATTAAGTTTTATTTCACCAAGATCTGAAATAAAAGAAATAGCTATTTTAAATATTTTAGGAGAAGAGATATATAAAACATCTACTTTTAATAATCAAATTCAACTCCCCAATCTTACTCATGGTATATATATTGTTAAATTAAAACAAGCTAATGAAATTGGGTTAAGGCGTTTGGTGATTCCCTAAACTCTATTATGACTATCAAATCTTCTTGTGATAATTTTTGGGAAATTAAATCCAAACCAGATTTTGAAAAGTCTGCATTAGCTACCTTTAACTTTCAATACAAGAATAATCCAGTCTACCGTTCTTTTTGTGATTTAATAAACAAAAATCTGTGTGAAATAAAAACTGTTGAAGAGATTCCACATTTACCAATTTCATTATTTAAATCGAGGAGAGTTGTTTCTTTTCAAGAAGAACCCTTAGGTTACTTTGTTTCGAGTTCAACATCAGGACTTCTTCCATCAAAACATTTCTATCGTAATTTTAATGATTACTCCAAAAGCTTTACTAAAAATTTTGAAAACATGTATGGCAAATTTTCAGATTATGTCATTTTAGCCTTACTCCCATCATACATTGATAGAAAAGGTTCCTCTCTAATTTTTATGGTCAATGAATTGATTAAAAAAAGTAACAATGCAAATAGTGGTTTTTATCTTAATAACTTTAAAGATTTAGTTAAAAAAATCGAACTATTAGAGGCAAATAATCAAAAGACTATTCTGCTTGGAGTTTCCTTTGCCCTTTTAGATTTATTAGAAAGCCACAATTTTCTTCTTGAAAACACCATTGTAATGGAAACTGGGGGAATGAAGGGAAGAAGAAAGGAGATGACGAGAAAAGAGCTTCATCATTCATTAAGTCAAGGATTTGGTTGTGAAAAAATTCACTCCGAGTATGGTATGACAGAGCTTTTTTCTCAAGCTTACTCAAAAGGAGACGGTCTCTTTAAATGTCCTCCCTGGATGAGGGTTTCGATTCGAGAAAGCCAAGATCCGTTTCAAGAGTTACCTCATGGACAAGCAGGCGGGATAAACATTATTGATCTTGCTAATAGGGACTCATGTGCATTTATAGCTACTGAGGATATAGGTAAAGTAAACTCAGCTCAAGAATTTGAAGTCTTGGGGCGATTAGACAATTCAGACATAAAAGGTTGTAACTTGATGGTAACTTAATTTATAATTTTAATTATAAAGTAGTTTTTCTTACCTCTTTGAAGTAATATATATTGATTGTCTATTAGGTCTTTTTTACTAACTATATATTGATCATTGACTTTTGTCTTGTTAATGGAAATAGAATTCTCACGTAAAGCTCTTAGTGACTCACCGTTGGATTTAATAAAGTTAGTTTTTCCAGCCAGAAGATTAACCATGTCAATTCCATTTTCAAAATCAACATTAGAAATTTCGGTTTTAGGTACTCCTTCAAAAACCTCTAAGAATGACTCCTCATCAAGTTTTTTTAAATCCTCTGCTGTAGATTTTCCAAAAAGAATATTAGAAGCTTTTTGAGCTTTTTCAAGGTCCTCATAAGAGTGAACCATTTGAGTAACTTCCTTAGCAAGAGTTTTTTGTAATAATCTCTCGTGGGGTTGAAGATTATGTTTTTCAATGAGTGTTGAAATTCTTACCTGATCTAAAAGTGTAAAAATCTTTATATAACGCTCTGCATCTCTATCAGAAGAATTTAACCAATATTGATAAAACTTATAAGGAGATGTTTTTGATTTATCTAACCACACATTTCCCTCTTCTGTTTTTCCAAATTTTGTTCCATCTGCCTTAGTAATAAGCGGGCATGTAATCGCATAGGCTTTCCCCCCAAGTTTTCTTCGAATTAACTCTGCACCTGTTGTAATATTTCCCCATTGATCACTACCTCCCATCTGAATTTTACAATTCATATTTCTATAAAGATGAAGAAAGTCGAAACCCTGAAGCAATTGATAAGTAAATTCGGTAAAAGACATTCCTATTTTAGCATCACTTCCTAAACGTTTTTTTACCGAATCCTTAGACATCATATAATTAACAGTCAGGTGTTTTCCAATCTCCCTAGAAAAATCAATCATAGAGTATTCTTTAATCCAATCAAGATTGTTTAAAAGTTTAACTCCACTACTTTTTTTATTAGTACCAAAATCAAGAAGCTTATTCAACTGAATTTTTATGCCTTTAATATTTTTTTTAAGTGTATCCTCATCAACCAAGCTCCTTTCATCAGATTTTCCAGAGGGGTCTCCAATCATTCCTGTTGCTCCGCCAATTAATGCAATTGGCTGATGACCTGCATTTCGAAAATGAATCAATATCATAATCTGTACTAAGTTTCCAATATGAAGCGAATCAGCAGTTGGATCAAAACCAATATATCCAGTAGAAGGATTTTTAATTAAATACTCCTCGGTATCTGGCACTATGTCTTGTAACATTCCACGCCATCTAAGTTCTTTTACAAAATTATTTTGCATTTTTTTGCTTTGCTTTGCAAAGATATATTTATGAAGTAAAACAAAAAATTATTCTTTAAAAAGCATTAGTTTTAGTAAATGATACTCGTGATTGGAGCTACGGGATTTATAGGTTCTAATTTGTTACTGAAATTAGCCAAAGATGGTATATATCCTATTGCAACGTATCGAAAAAATTCAAATAAAGATAAAATTGCTTCTTTATTTATTAATAAATTTCCTGACGGTAATAAAAGATTTAAAAGAATCATTTGGCGAAGAGCTGAATTAAGGGATTTTCAAAGTCTGATCGAAGCTTTTGAGGGTGTAAGTAAAGTATATCATTGCGCAGGTTTTGTTTCAATGGCTTTCAGAGATCGAAATAAACTTCTTGAAATTAATCTAAAAGGAACATCTTATGTAGTGGATCTATGTTTGAAAAATAATATCGAAAAACTAGTATATGTAAGCTCTATAGCCAGTCTTGGGTCCTCAGAAAATGAAATTATAATTGACGAAAATAGTAGCTGGAACAATAGCGTTGACAAAACTCCATATGCTTATTCAAAATATGGAGCTGAAATGGAAGTGTGGAGAGCAAGTCAAGAAGGCCTCAATGTAGTAATAGTGAACCCTGGTATTGTTTTAGGAGCAGACAGTCCAATGGAAAAAATTTTTAAGCGCACAAATCATTGGCTCAGTTTTTACACAACTGGTACAAGTGGATATGTTTGGATAGAGGATGTAACTTTTGTTATGATCAGATTAATGAATTCTAAAATTAAGTCAGAACGATTTGTTCTTGTAGCTGAAAACTGGTCAGGAAAATCAATGGTTCAAGCTTACTTAAAAATACACAAAATAGATAATAAGATTATTAAAATCTCTAAAGTAACTCTTTACTTTTTTTGGTTAATTGAACATTTCCTAGAAATAATTTGTTTAAGAAAGAGGTTTTTTACTAAAGCACTTATTGCCGTTCTTTTAGATAGGAAAAAAATAAATGGTGAAAAAATTAAATCCTTTATTGATTTCGAATATTCACCAATAAGCCTTTCATTAAAAAAACTTTAACTTACTAATCAATACCATATTCACTCTCATTTTTTTGGATACTATCTCTCAACCGACTCAAATTAGTTTGAATTACCTCAAAGATATAGGTATATTCTTTGGGATTTTTTGAGTAGTAATCAATACTAGTAGCAAATTGAAGACTATCAATCCCATATTTATTTAGTATGTATTGATCAACCAAAAAATTTCTTTTTTCCTCAGTTGCATATCCATTTCTTTTTATATTCTTTATTAAAATAACATCCAACATTATTTCACTCATTAATTCATGTCCAATTAAATCCTTGGAAGCACTAGCGTCATTTAAATCTTGACAAGAAAAAAAAATAAATCCCGATAAAATAATAATCAATATTCTCATTTCTCAAATCATATTTCTTTCAAATGTTAATTTTTTTCCTAAGCCAGACTCGATAATTTCTCCTTCATTATAAACTAGATTGCCGTTCACAAAAGTTTTTTTAATAGAAGCATCAAAGGTCATTCCCTCGAATGGTGACCAAGCACATTTGTATAGTATGTTTTCCTTTTTAACTGTTGTTTTTTTATTTAAATCGACCAATACCAAGTCAGCAAAATAACCCTCTCTCAGGTATCCACGATTTTGAATCTTAAAAAGAATAGCTGGATTGTGACAAGCTTTTTCAACAAGTTTTTCAAGAGTAATTTTACCTTTTTTGGCCTCAGTTAACAATGCAATTAGTGCATGCTGTACTAATGGTCCTCCAGAGGGAGCTGAAGTATATGGATTTTGTTTTTCTTCTAAAGTATGAGGAGCATGGTCAGTAGCAAGGATATCGATTCTATTATCGGTCAATGCTTTCCAAAGTTCCTCTCTATCAGACGCTTTTTTTATTGATGGATTCCATTTAATGTAAGCTCCCTTTTCCTGATAATCATCCTCTGAAAACAATAAATGGTGAACACAAACTTCGGATGTTATTTTTTTAGATGTCAAAGGCTGATCATTTTTAAATAAGAATGTTTCTTTAGCTGTTGACAAATGAAAAACATGTAATCTTGCTCCTGTTTCTTTCGCCAGTTTTATGGCTTTAGAGGAAGAAAGGTAACAAGCCTCTTCACTTCTAATTTCAGAATGTTTTTCTATAGGTATATCATCCCCAAAAGTCTTTATGCATTCAAACAAATTTTTTTTTATAATTGACTCATCCTCACAGTGAACTGCAATGGGAAGAGATGTGTTTGAAAAAATCTTCTTGATAACTATTTCATTATCCACTAACATGTTTCCAGTGGAAGAACCTAAAAATAATTTTATACCAGCAGCTTTTGTTTCATCAAGTTTAATAATTTCATTTAAATTGTCATTTGTTCCTCCAAAGAGAAAACCAAAATTTGCCATAGAGGTTTTAGTGGCAATCGCATGCTTATTTAACAAAGCATCCATATTAGTAGTTTGTGGATTGGTGTTAGGCATTTCTATATAAGATGTTATTCCTCCTGCAACAGCAGCTCTTGATTCACTTGCGATGGTAGCCTTGTGAGTTAACCCTGGCTCTCGAAAATGAACTTGATCATCAATCCAACCAGGAAGTAAATGTAATCCCTTTGCATCTATAACCTGCATTGAAGCTGACGATGTGATTGAATTTCGGATAGCTGCTATAAGTTCCCCTCTTATTAATAAGTCTCTCTTAATAACTTCTCCCTCGTTTACCAGATTAGCCCCTTTAATTAAAATTTCTCTCATTTATTTAATCCAAAAATATCATTAATTCTCAAAATCAATACACCCAATAAACCTTCCCAAATTATTCCACCATCCATTTTAGAAAGCCCAAGAATACGATTTTTAAATATTATTGGATGTTCGACATAACTGAATTTTTTACGCCAGGTTTTGTATTTCATTTCAACCTGAAAAGCATAACCAACAAATTTAATTTTATCAAGTGCTATTGACTCAAGTACTTCCCTTTTATATCCAACGAAACCTGCTGTAGGGTCTTTTATTGGCATTGATGTGATAACCCTAACATATACAGAGGCAAAGTAAGACAATAAAATTCGACCCAAAGGCCAGTTGACAACATTGATTCCCTTTACATAACGAGAACCCACAACCATATCCTCTCCTTTTTTTAAATAACCCAACATTTTCGGGAGTTCGATGGGGTTGTGGGAAAAATCTGCATCCATTTCAAAAATATAATCATATTTTTTCTTAATAGCCCATTTAAAGCCATGAACATATGCTCTACCCAGACCATCTTTGGTTTCTCTGATTTCCAAAAAAATCTTCTTAGGATATAATTTGATCATTTCTTTTACAATAGTTGCTGTTCCATCAGGAGAGGAATCATCAACTACCAAAATATCAAAAGAATTTTCTTTAATTGAGGCTTCAATGACTTTTTGTATGTTTCCAGCCTCATTGAAAGTTGGAATAATTACCAATGCTTTTTCCATAAGTAGACTATAAATTTACTAAATCAATGGAAATATAACTTTTTTAGGAATTCTTCCTTATTTTTAAATGTATGTTTAGATGGATATATAGATCAAGTCCAAATGATGATTGGGTTACACTAATATTAATATTAGTTTTTTTTCTAATTGTTTTCCTCTACAAAAAAAATTCAAATGAACTAGTCAATTTTTTTAAATTTTGGAATATCAACAATTATAAATTGACCCTAGAAATAGAGAAATATCACAACCCATTTGTTTCATTTAATTTTATTTTACTTATTGTTATTTCAACATCATATTCATTATTAAGTTATTTTTTTTACGAAAGTACAATCTCGAGCTCATTAGAAAATATTCCATTTTTATACTTTCCTATTTCAATTTTAATTGTTGTTAGTATTAGATTTTTATTGATGAAACTAATTTTTTCATTTTCTGGAGCAAACGATATTTTTAGGCAAGCCATATATCAAAGTTTTTGCTTTCATGGATCGATTTGCATATTTGTATTATTAAATTTTATTATTTTTTACTACATGTTAAATAAAGCCCCGGAATTAATTTTATTTACAACAATCATAGCAACAATATTTATGATACTTTCACATGCATTTATATATATGAAAATAGGATTGAAAAACCCTGAATATTCTTTTTATATATTTTTATATATTTGTGGTCTCAAAATAGCGCCTTGGCTTTGGCTCTATGAATTATTTTATTAGCCTCATAGTAAATAAAAATAAAGTATGAAAGTGAAGACTATTTTGGTGTCACAACCTGAGCCTGCGAGTGACAAATCTCCCTACACAAGGCTAAGAGAAAAACATAAGTTAAAAATAGATTTTAGACCCTTTATACATGTCGAGGGTTTATCTGCCAAAGAGGTTCGATTACAGAAAATAAATTTTTCAGATTACAACAATATAGTTCTGACAAGTAGAAATGCTGTTGATCACTTCTTTAGAGTTACTGAAGAAATGCGTTACAAAGTTCCTGATTCAACAAAATACTTTTGTCAATCTGAGGCAGTGGCATACTACCTTCAAAAATATGTTGTATACCGAAAGAGAAAAATTTACGTAGGTGACAAAAGCATTAATGATTTAGAAGCGATTTTCAAAAAGTTTGAAAACGAAAGTTTTTTACTCCCTTCATCTGACGTTCTTAAGCCAAGTATCCCTGATTGTTTGGATGAGATGGGAGTTAATTGGACAAGAGCCCAATTATATAGAACAGTTGTCAGTGACCTTTCAGATTTAAGAGACGTCTACTATGACGTCCTAGTTTTTTTTAGTCCATCTGGAATTGAATCACTTTTTAAGAACTTTCCCGATTTCGAGCAAAAAAATACTAGAATCGCTGCTTTTGGAAATGCAACAAAAAAAGCTGCAGATGAGGCAAAACTTAGAATTGATATTAAAGCTCCTACCCCAGAAACGCCTTCAATGAGCATGGCTATTGAAAAGTATATCAATACTCTTGGTAAGTAGTATTCAAATTACTCTTTATTTTTTGAGTATTCTGTAAATTATTATTGTCCAGCCTAAAATTAGTAATGCCCCTCCCACTGGAGTAATTGGACCCAAAAAAGATAGATTTATTGAAAAAATTTTTTGAAGGGAAAGCAGTAAAATACTAAAGCTGAAAAGAATAGTTCCCCAAAAAAATAGTCTAAAAATCCAAAAGTTTTTTGAAATTTCTAATCTTGAAATTATTAGCATACTTAATCCATTATACATCATATACCTGATTCCTGTTTCAAAAGAGTTTAGTTCACTGCCATCAAGATAATCTTTAAGAAAATGAGTGGTAAAAGCTCCTAAAATAATTGATAAAAGTGCAAAACATGCACCTAAGAATTGAAGTTTTCTCATATATCTAATTTAAAGAAAAAACTACTTATTGTTATGAAAAAAATTAAACTATAAAGTAAATTCCTATTTTAGTTTAAATATTTTAATTAGGGCATTGAAAAGGAACAACGAAAAGATTTTAATTGACGGATTAGATAAAATTATTCTTAGAGCACTTATGATTGATTCTAGGAAATCAATAAATGAAATTGCTAAATCTGCTGGGATATCTGGAGCAGCTGTTCATCAAAGATTAAAAAAGCTTGAGAAAGCAAATATAACTGCTGGATCTCATCTTGTCATTAACCACAAAACATTAGGGTACAAAACAATAGCTTTTATTGGTATTTATCTTGATAAAGCAAATAAAAATCCTGAGGCCGTCAAACAACTTGAGAAAATCCCGGAAGTCATCGAATGTCACTATACAACTGGAAACTGGAGTATACTTATCAAAATTATTTGTGAGGATAACGAGCATTTAATGAATTTACTAAATCACAAAATTCAATCTATCAGGGGTGTATCCCGAACTGAGACATTTATTTCTCTAGATCAGCAAATCAAAAGACAAATTCAGATCTAAGGCTATAAGAGAAGCTATTTATTCTTGCGATTGACTAATGCGAAAGTAATTATAAATAACTGCAAAAGACCAGAAACTAAGTTGGCAATAATTACAGCAAGGCTTTTAATCAAAAAACCATAATAAAGCCAAATACATATACCTATTAGCATAATTACGTACATTGAGATGGAGACCCCACTAGCATTACTATTCTTCCATATCTTAAACACCTGAGGGACGAAAGCGAAAGTTGTAAAACTAGCAGCAATAAGTCCTATTATCTCAACCTGTAAACTATTCATCAAATTACAATATTGATTATTTTACCTGGAACAACAATAATCTTTTTTGGTGAATTACCCGCTAGTTGAGAAAGTGTTTTTTTGTCGCTCATCACTTCCTCCTTAATTTGTTCAACATTTAATTCTAGAGGGAGGATAATTGTAAATCGCTTTTTCCCATTAAAGGAAATGGGGTATTCCTTAACTTTTTCCTCTAAATAAATGGGATCGAATTTAGGGAAAGGCTCAAAGGCAATACTTTTAGAATGACCTAATCTCATCCATAATTCTTCAGCAATATGAGGCGCAAAAGGAGAAAGCAACACCAAAAGTGGCTCTAGTATCGTATTACTGGAACATTTTAAATTATTTAATTGGTTAACACAAATCATAAAGCTGCTAACACAAGTGTTAAAAGAAAGCCGTTCAATGTCTTGAGTAACTTTTTTTATAGTTTGATGTAGCACCTTTAAACTTTCAATACTAGCAGCTTGATCTTTGACTTGAATTCTTCCATTTTTATAAAACAATTTCCAAAACTTTTTAAGAAAATTATGTACTCCAGTAATTCCAGCTGTATTCCAAGGCTTGTCTTGTTCGATTGGACCTAAAAACATCTCATACATTCGCAATGTATCACCTCCATATGTATCACAAATATCATCTGGGTTAATAACATTGTGTTTTGACTTTGACATTTTTTCTACCTCTCTTCCAACAATATATTTTCCATCCTCGAGAATAAATTTAGCTTTTTCAAAGTCTTTTTGCCAAAACCTAACTTTATTTATATCCAATTCATTATTTGAGTTTACTAGGTTTACATCTACATGAATAGGGTCTACCTGATGGTCTTTTATAAATCCTTTTGATAGAAATTCATTTGTTCCTTTTTTTCTATAAACAAATGCGGAGTTACCAAGTATCATCCCTTGATTTACCAATTTCTTTGCGTACTCATCGGAGCTCAAGTACCCCAAATCAAATAATGCCTTTTGCCAAAAGCGAGAGTATAAAAGATGGCCAGTGGCATGCTCACTTCCACCCATGTAAAAATCGACCTCTTTCCAATAATCAATTGCCTCTCTACTAGCAAAATTTTCTTTATTATTTGAATCCATATAGCGATTAAAATACCAGGAACTTCCAGCCCAACCTGGCATAGTATTCAATTCTATTGGAAAAATAGTTTTGTTATTAATTTTTTCAACATCAACTACTCTCTCATTCACTTCATCCCACGCCCAGCAACTGGCATTACCTAATGGAGGTTTTCCGTCAGACGTGGGAAGGTAATTCTCCACTTCAGGTAAAATAAGTGGAAGATTTTTTTCATTTAAGGGAAAAGCAACCCCTGACTTGTAGTAAATGGGGATTGGCTCACCCCAATAACGCTGGCGACTAAATATGGCGTCTCTTAATCTGAAATTAACAGCTCCCCTCCCATAATTATTCTTTTCTAACTCTGAAATAATTTTTTGTATCGCCTCAGAATATTCCATACCGTTCAAAAAACTTGAATTCTTAAGTTTAATACTCTCCTTGCCTTCAAATGGTCCTCTACTTATATCAATACCATCAAAAATATTAATGATTTGAATGTTAAAATATCTTGCAAAATCAAAATCTCTTTGGTCTCCACTTGGAACTGCCATAATAGCACCACTGCCATAATCGGCTAAAACATATTCCCCAATCCAGATTGGAATTTCAGCTTTAGTGAATGGGTGGATAGCGTATGCTCCAGTGAAAACACCACTAATATTTTTTAAATCAGTCTGTCTTTCCCTTTCAGATTTGCTCGAAACAGAATTAATATAGTCCTCTACTATTTTTGATTGTTTGGAAGTAGTTATAATTTTGACTAACTCGTGCTCAGGGGCCAAGGTCATATAAGTTACACCAAAAATAGTATCTGGTCTTGTTGTAAAAACTTCTAATTTATTTGAGTGCCCCTTAATCTGAAAAAAAATACTAGCTCCAATCGATTTCCCAATCCAGTTTCTTTGCATCTCTTTAAGCGAATCTGGCCAATCAAGTTTATCCAAACCATCTATTAATCGATTAGCATAAGCAGTAATTCTCATACTCCACTGTTTCATCCTCTTTTTGGTTACCATATGGCTTCCTCTTTCAGAAACACCATTAACAATCTCGTCATTGGCTAAAACAGTTCCTAGAGCGGGACACCAATTGACTTGAGTTTCAGACAAATAAGTCAAACGATATTTCATTAATATATTTTGTTTTTCTGAATCAGAAAAGGCATTCCATTGATTTGAGTCAAACCTTGGAGTATCAGGTTCACAGTATGCATAGCTATTATGATTTCCCTTTCTTTGAAAATCCTGAATCAACTCTGAAATTGGACATGCCTTTTCTTTACGATGGTTATAATAAGCATTAAAAAGTTTAAGGAAAATCCATTGGGTCCAACGATAATATGAAGGATTAGAAGTACTAACCTCTCTACTCCAATCAAAAGAAAATCCCATTCTATTTAACTGTTTACGATATCTCTTAATATTCTCCTGTGTTGTCTTAGCAGGGTGTTGACCAGTCTGGATTGCATATTGTTCAGCAGGTAATCCAAATGAGTCGTAACCCTGAGGGTGTAAAACATTAAATCCCTGGTGTCTTTTAAATCGAGCAATAATATCACTTGCTATGTAGCCTAAAGGGTGACCCACATGAAGACCTGCTCCAGAGGGATATGGAAACATGTCTAAAACATAAAACTTAGTCTTTTCACTATGATTTTCCGCCTTAAATACATTTTTTTTCTCCCAAAGGGTTTGCCATTTTTTTTCAATTTTTTGAAAATCATATTCCATTTTAGGGCTTTTTCTGCAATTGTAAAAATAAGCTTATTGAATGAAAGGAAAAAGTTTCTAATACTCAAGGTGGTTTTTATAGATGGTTTTTTAATTTTACATAAACTATAATAAAGTTGCAACAGTTAGCTGAGGAAAAATTTAATAAACGAAGGCTAATATCTACCTATTTATCTTTGGTGGTAAGTATTTCTTTGGTTCTTTTCTTGACAGGTTTATTAGGTATATTACTCTTGAATTCAAAGAAAGTAGCTGACCACTTTAAAGAGCAGATTGCTATGACTATTTATACTAAAGATAATGCTAAAGAAATTGAATTAAAACAATTGCAAAAAACCTTAAATCTAAATTTAGCAACAAAAAAAGTAAATTTTGTTTCTAAAGAAGAAGCCTCTATGCGCCATTCAAATGAGATTGGAGAGGATTTTATTGAGTTTTTAGGTTACAATCCACTTATGAATTCATTTGATGTTTATTTTAAAGCGTCTTACCTAAGTCCGGCAATGGTTTCTAAAATGAGTAAAGACATACAACTTTACAGTTACGTAAGTGAGGTAATTTATGACCAACCTCTTTTAGATTTATTAGATGAAAATATTAAAAAAATAAAATTTGGAATGATTTTCACCTGTTGTCTTTTTATTCTGGTAGCAGTTTTATTGATTAATAGTTCGATTCGTCTGTCAATATATTCTAAACGATTAGTTATTAAAACTATGCAACTCGTAGGAGCAACCAAAAGTTTTATTAGGATACCATTCATTAAAACCCACTTATTTATGGGCCTTACGGGTGCCTTTATTGCTATATTTGGTTTGGCAACCGTTTTTTATGAAATGGATAGGTACTTTCCTGAATTAAAAATTTTTGAAAATCCCATTGAGCCAACTTTGATTTTTGTTGCTGTTCTTGCGATGGGCCTTGGAATAACCTTCATAAGTACTTTCTTTGCAACGCAGCGTTATTTAAATCTAAAATCAGATTCCGTTTATTAATTAGCTTTAATTTAAGATAAGTGAAAAAAGAATTATTGTTTGGAAAAAGAAACTATCGATTTCTATTAATCGCATTATCATTAATATTATTAGGTTTCATTTTAATGTCTGGAGGTGGAAGCGATGATCCAAATGTTTTCAATCCAGAAATTTTCAGTTTTCGAAGAATTCGCCTTGCACCTACATTTGTGTTGCTTGGATTTGTAATTGGTATTTATAGTATTTTAACTAAGTCAAAAAAAGATAAATGAGCGCACTAGAGTCGCTTATTTTAGGAATTTTTCAGGGTCTGACTGAATTTCTACCCGTTTCTTCAAGTGGACATTTGGAGCTATTGAAAGCCATATTTGGAAATGACTATGACGGAGAACAAAGTTTACTTATTACAGTTACTCTCCACTCAGCAACTGCCTTGAGTACTATTTTTGTTTTCAGAAAAGACATCCAATTGATCCTCTCTGATTTGTTTTGTTTTAAAACTGGTGAAAGTTTAGATTTTACATTAAAAGTACTAATTTCAATGGTACCAGCAGTTTTAGCTGGTTTTTTTTTAGAAGACTTAATTTCATCATTATTTGATGGAAAACTATTACTGGTTGGAGTTATGCTTATAATTACAGCTTTTTTATTATACATGTCTGATCAAATAAATAAAAATAATATTTCACTAAATTTTAAAAATGCATTTATAATAGGTTTAATCCAGGCAGTAGCCATTATACCTGGTATTTCAAGAAGTGGGTCAACTATTGCACTAGCACTACTTCTAAAGATTGAAAAAGATAAAGCTGCCCGTTTTTCCTTCATTATGGTTATTCCATTAATTCTTGGTAGTATGGCAAAAAGTGTTATTGAGGGAGATGTATCTTTTGAATCTGAAAGTTTTATTCCTCTATTATTTGGTTTTTTTAGTGCTTTTATTACAGGAATATTTGCCTGTAAGTGGATGATTAAATTAGTTAAAAAAAGTCAATTAAAGTATTTCAGTTTCTATTGTGTAATTCTTGGTCTAGTTACTATTCTATATTCCATTTAAGATGAAATTTACACCGCAATCGATAACTGAGGGGGAATTATTATTAATTGATAAACCATTAGAATGGACTTCATTCCAGGTGGTAAATAAAATTCGTTGGGCCTTAAAAAGAAAGTTTAATATTAAGAAATTAAAAGTTGGACATGCGGGGACACTTGACCCTCTTGCTACAGGACTTTTGATTATCTGTACAGGTAAAATGACAAAAAAAATAAGTGAATTTCAGGATTTAGATAAAACCTACATAGGCACAATAACACTTGGAGCAACAACACCCTCGTTCGATTTGGAGACTCCAATTAATAAAAGATTTCCCTTAAAACATTTAAATAAAGAAAAAATAATCGAGGCTAAAAAAAATTTTATCGGTACAATTAATCAATATCCACCTATTTTTTCTGCAATCAAAAAAAAAGGAAAAAGACTTTATGAATTCGCTAGAATTGGAAAAAAAATTGAGATTCAGTCTAGAAAAGTTGTTATATATAGTTTTGAATTTAGCAAGATTAATCTTCCAGATTTAAATTTTAAATTGAAATGTTCAAAAGGGACCTACATTCGTTCTTTGGCTAACGATTTCGGAAAATCAATTGACTCAGGCGGTTATCTGAGCTCATTAAGAAGGACTGCTATAGGATCCTTTAAAATTAAAAATTCAATTCAACTGCAGGAATTTATTGAGAAGCTAAAGTTATAATAGCCTTCATGAACTTAGAGTCCTAGTTTTTTAATAATTTTACTTAAAGTTATAGCAAAATGCAACTGACACCCGAACAAGTAAATGAAAGATTAGAAAAAAGAGGTTTTCTTGCCTTAGAAATCCCTGAAAATTTGGATTTGTCAACTGAAATAAAGCGTCTAAAAAAGAAAAAAAATGCAGTATTATTGGCACACTACTATCAAGACGGGGTTATTCAGGAATTAGCAGATTATTTGGGCGACAGCCTTTATCTTGCTCAAGTTGCAGAAAAAGTATCCAATGAAACGATTGTTTTTGCGGGGGTTCACTTTATGGCTGAGACTGCTAAAATCATTAACCCAAACAAAAAAGTTTTATTACCAGATTTAAAAGCAGGATGTTCATTAGCTGATTCATGCCCACCTATTGATTTTAGAAAATTCATTGATCAATATCCTGGAGCCCATATTGTAACCTACATTAATTGTTCAGCAGAGATAAAAGCTTTGAGTACCATCGTGTGTACATCAAGTAATGCAAAGCGGGTAATTGAATCAATTCCAGAGGAAGAAACGATAATTTTTGCCCCTGATAAAAATCTAGGAAACTATTTGATTAAGGAAACAGGTAGGGATATGATTTTATGGGATGGATCTTGTATTGTTCATGAGGCTTTTTCTTTTGAGCGTATTGTTACCCTCTCTAAATCATACCCAAATGCAAAGTTTATAGCTCACCCAGAAAGTGAATCTCAGGTACTTGAAATTGCTGATTATATTGGTAGTACATCTGGTTTGTTAAATTATGTACAAGAAAATTCTGCTACTGAGTTTATTGTAGCCACTGAAGCAGGAATACTTTATGAAATGGAAAAACGTTGTCCAAAAAAAATATTTATTCCAGCTCCTATTCAGGACGAAACATGCGCCTGCAGTGAGTGTGCTTTCATGAAGCTAAATACATTGGAAAAATTATACTTGTGTCTTGAGCATGAAAAACCTGAAATTAAACTTTCTAATAAACTAATTGAAAAAGCAAGACTCCCTATTATTAAAATGCTTGAGCTAGGATAATTATGATTACTGACATTCTCGTTATTGGAAGTGGTATTTCAGGCCTCAGCTATGCTATCAAAATAGGAGAGCAAAAACCTGAGTTGAAACTTAACATCATTTCCAAGAACAATCTTTTGGAGAGCAACACCCGATATGCACAAGGTGGAATTGCCGTTGTATCAAATTTCCAAAAAGACTCATTCAATAAGCACATTGAGGACACAATGATTGCTGGCGCAGGAAAATGTGATAGAGAAGTTGTAAAGTTTGTAGTGGAGGAAGGTAACATGAGACTTAGAGAATTGATTGATTGGGGAATAAACTTTGATAAAAATGAGGAGGAATTTCACCTTACCAAAGAAGGGGGACACTCTGAGAAAAGAATTGTTCACAACAAAGATAGAACCGGACTAGAAATTCAAGAATCTCTTATTCGCAAAATAAAAACATTTCCTAATATCAAGCTTTTAGAAAATCATACTCTAGTTGATTTAATAACCGATCACCATACAAAGAGTAAAAATAACCGATGTTATGGTGCATATGTCATCTCAAACTCAAAACAAGAAATAATAAGAATTTCATCAAAAATAACAGTTTTAAGCACTGGTGGAACTGGACAGCTTTTTTCTCATACCACCAACTCTGAAAATTCTACTGGAGATGGGCTTGGCGCTGCATACCGTGCTAAAGTCTATATGAAGGGACTTCCATTTGTTCAATTTCATCCAACAGCATTATATAAGAAAATTGAAGGTAATACCTTCCTGATATCGGAGGCGGTAAGAGGAGAAGGTGGTATTTTAAAGAACGCTCATGGAGAACGTTTTATGCCAAAGTATCATCCTCAAGCTGAGTTAGCACCAAGAGATATTGTAGCCCGTTCTATAGCTCATGAAATTCGAAAGTCGGGTAAACGTTATGTTTATTTAGACTTTAAACCTATCAATAAAAAAATCTTAATAAATCAATTCCCAACTATTTTAGAAAACTGTAAAAAAATAGATTTAAACCCTATGGTTGATTTAATTCCTGTCATTCCAGCTGCACATTATTTATGTGGAGGTATTCAAGTTAATCAATTTGGTGAGACAGGATTGAAAGGTCTATATGCTGTGGGAGAGTGCAGTTATACTGGCTTACACGGAGCAAATCGATTAGCATCAAACTCCTTACTTGAATCATTGGTTTTTTCTCATCGCTCTGCCATTGATTCTATAAAAAAAATCAATGAAAAATTACCATCAGAAAGTTTTTATAAAAACATACCTGAATGGAAAGAATCTCAATATATTTCAAATGAAAAAATTGCAGCCATTGGAAGATTAAAAAAGCGACTACAAAAAATCATGACAACCAAAGTAGGTATTTTTAAAAATACTCGAGGACTCTTAGAAGCAGAAATTGAGCTTAAGGAAATATTTTTAGATACTAGAAATATTTACAATAAAAATAAGCTAACGCTCGGAGTTTGCGAATTAAGAAATATGGTCAGTGTAGCTTACTTAATGATTAAGCAGTCACAAGATTTAAAGGAAAATGTAGGTGTATTTTATAACCATGATAATGTCGCATAACTTTTATAAAAAGTACAAAAAAGAAATTGATAGATTTATTGATCAAGCTTTAATCGAAGATATTGAAAATTTAGATCATACAAGTAAAGCCTGTTTGGATGACGATTTAATATCTAGTGCTAAATTAGAGGTTAAAGAGGACTGCATAATTGCTGGAATTGATTTAGCTGAAAAAATATATTGTAAAATTGATTCTTTAATTAAAGTAACCCCATTCTCTCGTGATGGCAATAAATTAACAAAAGGCTCAATAGCATTCACTGTAAAAGGGCCTGCTAAGTCTTTGTTGGCATCAGAGAGATTAGTTTTAAATTGTATGCAAAAAATGAGTGGTATTGCGTCCCTAGCAAATCACTTTAATAAAAAAATAAATCATACTAATTGTAAAATATTAGATACTCGAAAAACCACTCCTGGATTTAGATATCCTGAAAAATGGGCAGTTTCAATAGGAGGAGGATATAATCACAGAATGGGTTTGTTTGATGCTATCATGGTTAAGGACAATCACGTTGATTTTTGTGGAGGTATGGAAAAAGCCTTAATTAAAATTAAATGTTATTTGGATAAAAGTAAATTTAAAATACCCGTAATAGTAGAAGTAAGAAATCAAGATGAAATTGAAATAGTTATGGGTTTTCCCTGGGTCAAAAGAATACTTTTGGACAACATGACACCTTCAAAATTAAGTGAAAAATTGTCTTGTATAAATAATGCTTTTGAAACTGAGGCATCTGGAAATATAAATTCTGAAAACCTAATTCAATTTGCAGAAACAGGGGTTAATTTTATATCCATGGGAGTATTAACTCACTCTGCAAAGAATATAGATATGAGTTTAAAGGCCCTATAACTTTGACCCCTATATTTGCTATATTTGTTTAATAATATTATGAAATACAAAAGGGTTTTATTGAAATTAAGCGGAGAAGCTTTAATTGGAGACAAAAATTATGGAATTGATCCAACTATATTAAATGATTACGCTAAAGAAATCAAAGAAATTCACGATATAAAAACAGAGATTGCTATTGTTATTGGAGGTGGTAATATATTCCGCGGTGTTTCAGGTGCAAGTAAGGGAATGGATAGAGTTCAAGCAGATTATATGGGAATGCTGGCTACTATGATTAATGGATTGGCTTTACAAAGTGCACTAGAGAACAATGAAGTCCCAACTAGATTACAATCTGCTATTAATGTGGAAGCAATTTCAGAACCATTTATTAAGAGAAGAGCTACTCGCCACCTCGAAAAAGGTAGGGTAGTGATTTTTGGTTCTGGTACTGGGAACCCCTTTTTCACAACTGACTCAGCTGCAGTTTTGAGAGCTATTGAAATAAATGCAGACGTTATTCTAAAGGGAACTAGAGTTGATGGAATCTATAATTCTGATCCTGAAAAAAATAAAGAAGCAATTAAATTTGACTCCTTGTCTTTTGATGAGGTATTAAAAAAGGGACTTAAAGTTATGGATACTACTGCCTTTACACTAAGTCAAGAAAATAATCTTCCAATAATTGTATTTGATATGAATAATAAAGGCAATCTGATTAAAATAATAAATGGAGAAAAAATTGGAACTCGAGTAGATATATAAATTCTTATCAAGATGAATGAAGAAATAATTTTGATTATTGAGAAAGCTAAAGAAAGTATGATATTTTCAATTCAACACCTAGAGAGAGATTTGATTAATATTAGAGCTGGAAAAGCTAACCCTGTAATGCTAAAAAATGTTATGGTTGAGTACTATGGTACACCTACTCCTTTAAGTCAACTGTCTAACATAAATACCCCGGATGGTAGAACTATTACTATCCAGCCTTGGGAAAAATCTATACTTCCTGAAATTGAAAAAGGAATTTTAAATGCAAATTTAGGTTTTAATCCCATGAATAATGGCGAATCAGTTATTATTAATGTTCCGCCTTTAACTGAAGAAAGAAGAATAGAGCTGGTAAAATTAGCTAAAGCGGAGACTGAAAACGCTAAAGTGAGTATTAGAAACGCTAGGAAAGATGGAAATAATGAAATTAAAAAATCCAATTGCTCCGAGGATATTCAAAAAAATGCTGAAATTGATATTCAAGAATTAACCGATAACTATATTAAAAAAGTTGATAGTATTTTTGCATCCAAAGAAAAAGACATTTTAACAGTTTAGTATTTTAGATTATTGGGTACCCAAATTATGGTTGAAAATACAAAAAGGGGATTTTGGGAAACTTTAGCTAACTTAATTTTAAGAAACCGTATACTGATACTAATAGCCATTTTTATGGCTACTCTTTTCTTTGCTTCTAAGTGGCAATACATGCGATTTACCTTTACAGAAGCAAACCTTCTTCCAGATACTCATTCTGAAAATATAGAATATGAAGCTTTCATTAACAAGTTTGGAGAGGAGGGAAACCTTATTGTGATAGCAATTAAAAACCCCAATTTTTTTACTGAAAAAATCTTTTATAAATGGAAAAGATTAAATGAAAAAATCGATAGTTTCTCTGAGATAGATTTCATTTTATCAGTTAATAACGTTAAGGAGTTAGTTAAAGATGAAAAAGAAAAAAAATTTATTCTTCAAAATACACTAGGGGATGACAATATAAATAATAATACCTTAGAAACCTTCAAGCAAAAATTACTTCTAAAACTCCCTTTTTATTCTAATATTTTATACAGTTCTGATGGAAAATCAATAAGAACTGCAATATATATGGATAAAAATATTGTTAATACAGTCCAAAGAAAAGAATTTATTTTTCAGACTTTTCTCCCATTGATTAAATCATTTGAGGAAGAGACTGGATTAGATGTCAGGGTTTCTGGAATGCCATACATCAGAACACTTAATGCTCAAAATATTATCGATGAAATAGGAGTTTTTGTTTTTTCAGCCATGCTACTCACCACTTTTATATTTTTTCTTTTCTTTAGGTCTTATCGCGCGACGTTTATATCAATGTTTGTTGTAATAATTGGTGTTATGTGGGCATTCGGGATTTTGGGATGGTTAGGTTATGAAATTACTATACTAACGGCGTTAATTCCTCCTCTTATCATCGTAATTGGTATACCAAACTGTATTTTTTTAATTAATAAATACCAACAAGAGGTAGCAAAACATGGTAATAAAATAAAGTCACTTAGACAAGTTATAATAAAAATTGGCAATGCTACATTAATGACTAATCTAACGACTGCATCAGGATTTGCTACGTTTATACTTACTGATAGTAAAATTTTAAAAGAATTCGGTATTGTTGCTTCAATTAACATTATAGCGATCTTTCTTCTATCATTGCTAATAATTCCAATTATTTATAGTTTTATGAATCTTCCAAGTAAGAAGCATCTAAAACACTTAAATAATAGTTTTATCAACAAGTTTATAAAATGGATGGAAGATAAAGTGAGATACAAAAGAATTAATGTTTTTATTATCTCTATAATTAGTCTAATCTTTGGAATAACTGGAATTTATCAAATTAATATATCAGGAAGTATAATTGAGGATATGCCGAAAAAATCTGATTTTTTTCAGGATATTTTGTTTTTTGATGAGGAGTTTAATGGTATAGTTCCAATTGAAATTATAATTGACACAAAACGTAAGGGAGGAACCAATCGTTTGTCGACACAAAAAAGGATTGACAAATTGGAAGCTTATATAAATAAGGTTCCTGAACTTTCCACGCCAATATCTACTGTTAAAGGAATTAAGTTTATTAAGCAAGCCTATTATAATGGAAATCCAAATTATTATAAACTTCCCACCGCCCAAGAAAATAGTTTTATATTACATTACTTGAAAAATGCGAATGAATCGAAAAGCTTGATGAAAAATTACGTTGACAGTACTGCTCAATTTACAAGGGTTACAACCTTTATGAAGGATATCAAAACTGAAAGAATTGAGGAAATTGAAGTTGACCTATTAAAAGAAATTAATAAGATTTTTCCCTCTAATACTTATAATGTAAAACTAACTGGTAAAGCATTACTTTATTTAAAAGGTACCCATTATCTAATTCGAAACTTAATCTTCTCATTATCCCTTGCTATACTTTTAATTGCATTGTTTATGGCTTACATGTTTAGGTCATTTAAGATGATCCTAATTTCATTGATTCCTAATTTACTTCCATTAATTATTACTGCTGGAGTGATGGGTTTGACTGGTATCCCCCTTAAACCATCAACTATTTTAGTTTTCAGTATAGCTTTTGGAATTTCTGTTGATGATACAATTCACTTTCTGGCTAAATATCGTCAAGAATTATTGGCAAATAATTGGAAAATAAAGCCTGCAGTTTACAGTTCACTTAGGGAGACTGCAATTAGTATGTTTTACACCTCCATTGTTCTATTTTTTGGATTTGCAGTTTTTATGTCTTCCAATTTTGGTGGAACTGTAGCGCTTGGCGGTTTAGTATCAGTTACGCTATTGTTTGCAATGCTTGCTAATCTTATTCTACTTCCTTCATTACTTATTTCTCTTGAGGATTTAGTAAGCAATGAAAAGGTATTGAAAGAACCTAAAATAAATATCATCTCCAATGAGGATAATAAAAAAGCTTAAACCAATTTTATAAATAACCTATCTTTATGGCGAAAAAAAATGCAATGAAAAGCTACCGATTAGTTGACATACTTTCTAAGCCTAATAAATACAAAAATTTGACAGTTAAAGGCTGGGTAAGAACTTTTAGGGGAAACCGGTTTATTGCTCTAAACGATGGCTCTACAATAGAAAATCTTCAGTGCATAGTAAATTTTGAACAAACAGATGAGTCTCTACTCAAAAAAATAAATACTGGAGCCGCCCTAGAAATTGAAGGTGAGTTAATTAAAAGTCTGGGAAAAGGTCAATCTGTAGAATTATTGGTTAAGTCTATAATCATTCTAGGTGAAGCAAATCCTGAAAAATATCCAATACAGCCAAAAAAACACAGTTTTGAATTTTTGAGAGAAAAGGCTCACTTGCGGGTCAGAACTGCCACATTTAGTTCAGTGATGAGAATTCGCTCTATGCTTTCATTTGCAATACACCAATTTTTTCAAGAAAAGGGCTTTTATTATATCCACACCCCAATTATAACAGCAAATGATGCTGAGGGAGCTGGTGAGATGTTTAGAGTAACTGTTTTAAATCCTAAAAATCCTGAATTGAATGATGAAGGAAATGTAGATTTTAAAAATGATTTTTTTGGAAAGGAGACTAGTTTAACTGTATCAGGACAGCTTGAAGCCGAAACTTATGCTCAAGGGCTGGGAAATGTATATACCTTTGGTCCAACTTTTCGAGCTGAAAACTCCAATACTACGAGACATTTAGCTGAATTTTGGATGATTGAGCCAGAAATGGCATTTTGTGATTTAGATGATAACATGAATGTTGCAGAAGAATTTATTAAATATACGTTAAGTTATATTTTAGAAAGATGTGAAAAAGATTTGATTTTTTTGGATCAACGTTTTGTAAATGAAGAAAACTCAAAACCAAAAAATGAAAGAAGTGAAATGGGATTAATTGAGAAAATAAAATTTGTAGTTGACAATAATTTCAAAAGGGTTTCCTACACTGAGGCAATTGAAATTTTAAAAAAATCCAAACCCAATAGGAAGGGTAAGTTTAAATATATTATTGAAGAGTGGGGAACAGATCTTCAAAGTGAGCATGAAAGGTTTCTGGTAGAAAAATATTTCAAAACTCCAGTTATTTTATTTGACTACCCAGCTGAAATAAAAGCTTTTTACATGAGAATAAATGAAGATAAAAAGACTGTAAGTGCAATGGATATTTTATTTCCAGATATTGGTGAGATTGTTGGAGGCTCCCAGAGAGAAGAGAGATTGGAAGTTCTTGAGAAAAGAATTGAAAAAATGGGAATTAATAGAGATGAACTTTGGTGGTATCTTGACTTAAGAAGGTTTGGTAGCACACCTCACAGTGGATTTGGCCTTGGTTTTGAACGTCTTGTTCAATTCGCTACAGGTATGAGTAATATTAGAGATGTAATTCCTTTTCCTAGAACTCCACAAAATGCCTCATTTTAATCAAATTTGCTGAATTAACTTTTTTATCTTTATTTAAGTATTTGTTTATATGCTAAAACAACAACTTCAATTAAAACTTTCCCAAAAACTATCTCCTCAGCAGATTCAGCTGATGAAGTTAATTCAGATGTCTACATTAGATCTTGAACAACGTATTCAATCAGAGATTGGGGAAAATCCTGCCTTAGAAAAAGGAATGGAAAATGAAAATGATGAAATCTCATCTGACCAATTTGATGATTATCAAAAGGATCAAAATATAAATACTGAAGATATAAATATCGATGCTTATCTAAGTGATGATGAAATTCCTAGTTATAGAGCTCAAGCCAATAATCAATCTAATGATGAAAAGGAAAAAATGATTCCTTTATCTGGAGGTGTAAGCTTTCACCAATATTTAGAATCCCAATTGCAGAGTCTAATTTTGAATGACTTAGAAAGACCCATAGCTGAATTTTTGATTGGAAGTATTGATAATAGTGGTTATCTAAGAAGGGCGTTAGTGGATCTTATCGATGATCTGGCCTTTACACAAAATACAGTTGTTGATGAATATCAATTAAAAACTGTATTAGATAAAATTCAGTCATTAGACCCTCCAGGAGTGGGTGCAAGGTCACTTCAGGAGTGCCTATCAATTCAACTGTCAAGAAAAGATACAGATAAACCTTTAATCAGCTTATCAAAAAAAATAATTGATACTGCATTCGTTGAGTTTTCAAGGAAACATTATAAAAAACTTCAAGACCGATTTAATATTAATGAAGATGAGCTTAGAGCTGTATTTGATGAGATTTCTAAATTAAATCCAAAGCCTGGAGGCGCTCTTTCAGAGGGTAGTCAAAATAATCATATTGTTCCGGACTTTATTCTCACCATTGAAAACGGATCCCTTAATGTAACATTAAATAGAAGAAATACTCCTGATTTAAGAGTTTCAAATAGTTATAAGGAAATGCTCTCAGGTTATGCTAATGCACCAGAAAAAAATAAGTCAATGCAAGAAGCAGTATTATTTATCAAACAAAAATTAGATGCAGCAAAATGGTTCATAGATGCTATTGAGCAGCGCCATCAAACTTTATTTTTGACCATAAATGCGATTGTGGAATATCAAAAAAGTTATTTCCTGTCAGGGGATGAGGAAAAGTTAAAACCTATGATTCTTAAGGATATTGCGGATAAAATTGAAATGGATATTTCTACTGTTTCAAGAGTAGCAAATAGTAAATATATTGATACTCCATATGGAGTAAAATTATTGAAAAGTTTTTTTTCAGAGGGAATTAAAAAAGATGACGGTGAGGATGTTTCAACCATTGAAATAAAAAAATTTTTAAAGGATTTAATTATTAATGAGAATAAGAAAAAACCATTAACTGATCAAATAATCTCAATACTACTTAGAGAAAAAGGCTATAATATTGCCCGAAGAACAGTAGCGAAATACAGAGAACAACTTGATATTCCTGTCGCAAGATTACGCAAATCTATTTAGCTATAGAATATAAAAAATTAAGCCAATTTTTATCAATCTAATTTCAGTACTAAAGTGATTTTTCATGAATATATTTTGGTTATAAATACTATCTAAATCAAATTCAACTAATATATTCCAAGTGTTGTAACCAAGTGAAAGATAAACAGCTTTATTTCGGTTCCTAATAAAGTTATCTTTAAAGTTTACGCCTGTAAAACTTTTGAATTGAGCGTTTAAATTAATCTTATATTTTAGCCCTCCATATAGTCTCCAAAAATCGGTCTTATTTAATGTAGATGTCCGTAAACGAAATTCAAGTGGAAAAATAAGGCTAGAAACTTTTTGAATATTCTGATTATTATTCAATATTGAAAAAGTAAGTTTTCCTCGCTCATCATTATCTAAATTTAGATTAGAGAAGATCTTATCAAAACCATAGCCCAAACCCAAAGCTATAGCCATATCTCCTTTTTTATTCAAAGGAACATCTCTTAAAAATCCTATTTGGAAATTGTTAGAAAAACCATTTTGCTTGAAACTATCTATTGACTCCTTTTGAAAAATCATTGAGAAACTAATATAAAATTGATCTTCACGGTATTTTAATGAATAAGAATCATTCTGTGCCTGAATTAAGTCTGAGAGTGAGAAAATAATTGTCAAAAGAAAAAACCTTAATTTCATATGATCATTTAGTTAAAATATTTTCAAAAATAACAGTATAAAAAAAGTGCCTAAAAGGCACTTTTCTATAATTATTAAAAAACTTAATCGATATTTTGGGAGTAACCCCCAATACGGGTAGTATAGTTAATCTTTAGGGCATTAACCTTTCTAAGCTCCTGTTTAATATCGCTTATCAAGCCCATTTTAGTATCACCATCAACTTTAAGAGCCGTTGTCAAAACATTTTGAAGTTCTTGACGTTTGGATGCGCGCTCTGCTAAAACAAATGCAGCAACCTCTGATACCGAGGCAAACTTATCGTTTAATTGAATCCTTGGTTGTGAACCATATTTATCAGTGTACCGGCTGGAAGGTTCACCAGCATATATATACATGACACGATCTTTTTTATCCAATTTTTGTACTTGGTCAGCAGCAGGTAATTGATTTTTAACCATTAAAGTACTATCTCTCATAACAGTAGCTACCATAAAAAAGAATAACAACATAAATACAATATCAGGAAGAGATGCTGTTGATATCGCAGGTAAATCGCCTCCTTTTTTCTTTTTAAACTTTGACATACTATTAAGATTTAGTTTTACTTGGTTCAGCCTCAGAAAGCTTTTGAGGAAACATTATTTTAACTTCACTAAGCATTGGTTTCAAACGTTCTTTTTCCTCAGGAGAAGTTCTTGGATCAGAATACTTCTTATTTGCTTCAACAAAAGTCATGTATTCATTTGGAAACATTCTTAAAAATTCACGATCTCTTAGTTCGTTATAAGCAGCAACCAATTCATTTTGAACAGAAATATAAACTTTGTATGAAGTTTCTCTATCATTTTTTAAAGAGATAATAGCCTTTTCTGGATTATCAGAGGATTTAGGATCTTTTGAGCCTTGACAATAATTACACGCCTCCTCATCAATTCCTCCACCATTGTCAAGAAAATCAACAGCGAGTGATCTTAAATCTGCTATATCGGTCAACTCTTCCTCAACTAGAAGTTGGTTATTCTTATTAACCACAACGGTAAATATATTTTTTTGTTTAATAATAGGTGGATCCTCAAGTTCTTCATTTGGTGGGAGTTTTCTATTTATACCACTATCAGTCTCAATTGTAGTGGTAACCAAGAAGAAAATTAATAACAGAAATGCAATGTCTGCCATTGAGCCGGCATTTACTTCAGGCGCTGATCTTTTGGCCATAGTTTAGTTATTTTTTTAATATTTTAATAAAACCAGAGTAAACCATCAGGCCAACAGCAATACTGGATAATAAATAAAAAGCTCTTATACCAGTTTCAACCCATTTTGAACCACTTGCTGAGAGTAATTCTCCATCTTTCATTGGTGTTTCAATACCATCTGATAAAAAGTAAGAAATCATTATAACAACTAAAAAAAATCCAACAGAAATTCCTGCTTTCTTTAATTTTTTGAAATCTGATAATAGACCTCTTAAGGAGAAAATTAGTGTTACACAAATTGTAAGAAATAGTACAACTCTTGCCAATTCAACTAAGGGAGAAACAGAACCATACTCACCCATTGTAGCTGCCATTTTAATGCTTTCATCACCGGTAAATATTATCCTCATTAGGAAAAAAACAGACAATAAACCAATAATTGCACTGATAATTTTGATTATGTTTTGCATTTTCATGAATCTAAAATTTTATTTTTTTTGGGCAACAAGAATATCGATTAGAGTTATTGATGCATCTTCCATATCATTTACAATACTATCTATTTTGGCTATTATATAGTTGTAAAAAACCTGAAGAATTATTGCAACAATAAGACCAAAAACTGTAGTCAAAAGTGCAACTTTAATACCTCCTGCAACAAGAGATGGTTGCATGTCTCCTGCTGCCTCAATTTTGTCAAACGCCTGAATCATACCAATTACTGTTCCCATAAATCCTAGCATAGGTGCAAGAGCAATAAACAATGAAATCCATGAAACATTTTTTTCTAATTGTCCCATTTGAACACCACCATATGCAACAACTGCTTTTTCAGCACTTTCAACACCTTCATTTGCACGGTCAAGACCCTGGTAAAAAATAGAGGCCACAGGTCCTTTAGTGTTTCTACAAAGCTCCTTGGCAGCGTCAATACCTCCGGAGGAGATAGCTTCTTCCACACCAGTGGTAAGCTTTTGTGTATTCGTTGTTGCAAGATTTAAATAAATAATTCGTTCAATCGCTATAGCTAGACCGAGAATTAAACAAATCAAAACAATTCCCATAAATCCTGGGCCTCCCTCAATAAATCTCTTCTTTAGCTCCTGTGTAAATGATGCCTCGGCAGGGGGGGCCTCGTCCTCGGATTCTTCAGGAACTTCATCAAATGTAACAGCTTCATCAACTTGGGTTGAATCTGATACAACTTCATCTTGCATTTCTGCTTCTTGGGATGTTAATAATAGGGTGTTAGCATATATGAATGTTTGGGTAACTAAAATCCCAAAAAATGCTAGGGCAAAAAATATTTTTCTCATTTTAATAGAAGTTTTATTCTGTGTTTTTAATTTTTAAAGATAAAAAAAAATACATACCAAAGTATTTTTTTTATACTATCTCAATTATCTCTTTTTTTCATTAAAAATTTTATAAATTAAGGTTCTATAAAATTTAATGTTTAAAATTGAAAAGGAGAAGCTTTATAAAAGGTACTTTACTTGGAAGTGCAATTCCCTATGAATATTTTAAATTATTCTCAGGCATTAATAGTGAAAATCATCCTGAACTTAAAAAACATAAAATTTCTAGGGCTGAAAGATTGAATTTTAACTATCACTGGCCAAGACATGTAGGAAAAAATGCGAGGAAAGGAAATCACGGTCAATATCACTCTGATGAAGCTTTCAAGCTTTATACTGACCAGGGAGCAATTGGTTGGGGACTAGGAAGAAAAAATGTAAGTGATGACGAATTACATCAACTTGAGGGAAAGTCAGTCTCAGAGCTAATTTCCCCTGAATTTGGAATAAATGCTAATCTAAATATTTATTTAGATTTGGCTCTACACGATTTAATGGGAGTAATACTGAATAAACCAGTTTATGAATTGATAGGCGTGAATGGATCAAAAACAACTCCAATTTACAGTGGCATGATCTATTTTGATGAACTTGAACAAAATGGTAAAACCGGTGGAATTGATAAAATTCTTGAAAACTGTAATTGGGATATTGAATATGGTTATCGTCAACTAAAAATTAAGATTGGGCGAAGTGGAAAATGGTATTCTCATGAAGAAGGATTGAAAATGGATATTGAGGTAATCAAAAAAATAAATATTGCTTTCCCTGATGTAACACTACTTGTTGATTCTAATGACAAATATAACCCTCAAGACACTATTGACTTTTTAAAAGGAATTGGAGACATTCCCTTACTTTGGGTCGAAGAACCTTTCAGGGAGAATTATGAAGAAGGTAAAAAACTGAGAAAATGGATGAATGAGAATGGGTTTAAAAACACTCTTTATGCTGACGGTGAAGCAAATAGAAACCATGATTTATGCATGAAAATGGGTAAGGAAGATATCATGAACGTATATCTTGCTGATATTCGCTCCTTTGGATTTACGCGTTGGAGACAATTAATGGGTGAATTAAAGTCATATAAAATGCTTGCAAGTCCACATGCTTTTGGAAGTATGCTGAAAACCCATTATATAACTCATATTGCCGCTGCATTTGGAAATGTTGTTACCATTGAGGGTGTTACATGTTTTTCTGACGATATTGATTTTGGAAATTATAAAATTTTTGACGGCAAAATTAAAGTTTCAGATGCTTCAGGTTTTGGGATGAAAATTTTAAAATAAAAATTTAATTCTAATGCAAATTGACCTATTTCATGAAAATTGAGGTCATTGACATAATATCTTTTTTTGGTTTTATAGCTTTTGTTATAATCATTTCTCTATATAAATCGGGTAAGAAAAAAACTGATGAAGATTATTTTTTAGCTGGTAGAAACCTTAGCTGGTGGTTGATAGGTATTTCTATCATTGCGACAAATATTTCATCTGAGCATTTTGTAGGTCAAGCAGGCCAAGGATTTAGAGATGGAATTGGTTTAGCTATAGCAACTTGGGGATGGATGGCTGCCTTTGCAATGGTAGTAATGGCTATATTTTTATTACCAAAATATCTTAAAATCGGAATATATACTCTTCCAGAGTTTCTTGAATACCGCTATAATAGAGCAGTAAGAACTTTAATGTCGGTTTATATGCTATTTTTTTATGCCTTTATATCAATGGCAACTGTTCTCTATTCTGGAGCTCTTACACTTGAAACCATTTTTGAGATACCTCTTTATTATGGTATTTGGGGTATTGGTATTATAGCCGGTTTTTACACATATTATGGAGGGCTTTCAGCTGTAGTTTGGTCAGATTTAATTCAAGGTATTACATTATTAATTGGTGGTTTAATAATTTTCATTCTTTCTCTTAACAAAGTAGGTGGATGGGGTAGCTTTGTTTCAAATAATAGTGATCGTTTACATGTAATTATGCCATTAGATCACCCAGAGTTACCGTGGTTAGCTGTTTTTTTTGGAGGGATGTGGATTCCACATTTCTTTTATTGGGGGTTTAGCCAATTTATCGTCCAGCGAAGTTTGGCTGCAAAGGATATAGAGGCAGGTCAAAAAGGGGTCCTTCTTGGAGCCACTCTTAAAGTTCTGATTACATTTATGATAATTATTCCAGGAATTATAGCTTTTGATCTTTTCGGAGATGAAATTAGAGCTAATTGTGATACAGGCAATTGTGGGGATTCAGCATATCCTCTATTAATTAAAAAGCTATTACCAATCGGGTATATTGGAATAATGTTAGCCGCTTTGTTTGGTGCAATACTAAGTACACTTGATAGTTTATTAAATTCTGCCGCAACAATATTTACAGTTGATATTTATAAACCATTTATAAATAAAAAAGCATCCTCATCAAAAAGTCTTAAAGTAGGAAAACTCTCAACAATTATTTTAATTCTAATTGCATGTCTATGGGCTCCTGTAATAACATCTTTTGAGGGTGGTGTATACATTTTTATTAATCAGTTCTGGGGTTTTATGCAGTCTGGAGTTGTTGCAGCATTTTTCTATGGAATTTTTTGGAAAAAAATTTCCTGGAAAGCAGCTTTTATTGGGATGATAATTAATTTCCCTATTTATGGATTTTTAATTATTTATATGCCAGATATACCTTTTTTACATAGCCAAGCAATAACTTTTATTTCAATAATATTATTTATTACGATTTACACGCTAATTTGGCCTCAAAAAGAATCAGTCAAAATACCATATAAATATCACCAAGATTATAAACTTAGTCCAACAGTAAAATATTGGGGTATCAGCATATGTGTTTTTACATCAATGTTAATATTATACTTTAGATAAATTTTAAATTAATTTGTTTTAGGATATCAATTAATAAAGAAAAACTTTTAAATTGAAGTTTCTATTCTTAATTTATTTACATTCTATGAAAACATTAAAAATATTACCATTAATTCTAATAGTAGCAGTATTATTCTCATGTGAACCTGCTGTACAACCTGAACCTAAAATTGATTTAACATCGTATAATTTAAATCTTGCTACAGCTCAAAAGTTTTTTGCATCTTTCTCAACTGAAGATATTGAAAGTCAAAAACCCCTTTTATGTCCTGGAGTTACTCACTATGCTCCATTTCTGGGAAGTGAACCTGCAAAAATGGAGGGTATGATTGCCAATAGTAAAATATGGATGGACAATTTTGACGATATCTCATACTCAGACTCAAAGTGGTTTCCTGGTACAGATAGTTCTGGAAAACCTGATGGATCTGTAATGACCTCAGGTAATTGGACTGCCAAAAGTGTAGCTACTGGAAATGTAGTAAAAGTAAATGCGTTTCATACTTTTGTATTCAATGATAAAAATCAAATCCACGAGGTGAGAGATTATTTTGATGCAACAGGTGTTATGGACGCTGCTATGAAAGTTAATTAAGTCATTTTATTGACTAATTCTAAAAGCCCTCTATTGGAGGGCTTTTTTAATTTATTTTTTTAAAGATGTTTTACTCTGTTTTCGTATTTAGAAAATAATTCCTCATTTGAAATACCATCAATATTTTGACTATAAAATAAGGGTAATTTTTTTCTTTTTTTGTGAACCAATTTTAATGACTCTGTAACAATTAAATTTACAATGAAACATCCAAGAATTGAAGAAACAGCTCCTGAAAAGTCTTTTCCAATTGGAACAATTGAATCTCCACTAGGAACGCAATTGTCAATTACATAATCAGCTATTTCGTATAGTTTTTTTTGATTTTTTATTCTTGCTGGATATTTACTTGATTGGTCTATGGAGGTAATAGCGATTACTTTATTTGAATTATTTTTGGCGAGTTGAGCCATTTCAATTGGCATAGCATTTCTTCCGGAGTTTGAAATAATAAAAAAAATATCATTTTTTTCAATTTTATGCTGATCCCAAATAACTTTTGCAAAGCCACTTATTCTCTCAATTTCAGCACTCCTTCTGGCTCCCTCAGAAGTCATAACAGTAGAATCTAACATTGCATTAACGTTAGCAATTCCTCCCGCCCTTGCGAATAGTTCCAATCCAATCATATGTGAGTGTCCCGTTCCAAAAGCATGTATAATTTTGTCGTTTATTATAGTTCGACTTACTAGCTCTATTACTTTATCTAAAATGAAACTGTTTTTATCTACAACTTCATCAAGTAATTTTTTAATTTTAGAATGGTACTCGTACATGTATTATAGTTTTATATAAATTTTTCTTTTGAATAAAAATAAAGTTGGAAGCCAAATAATCATTACATAAATAATTGCATAAATAAGAGATAACAGTTTTAAGGATATTCCCAACTCTCCAAAATAATCCATGAATAAATTATTTAGTCCAATACCCCATAATTTATCACTGTAAAATATTAATGTTAACATTCCTGCTAGAACATAACTAAATATTGAATTTACTCCAAATGAATGAGCAAACTTAAATTTATTTCCAAGATTTAGATAGTCACATATATAGGTACAAAAGAATAAAGAAAAAGAAGAAATACCTCCAGCTAATAACATAAAAGAGGTACTCCATATGTTTTTATTTAAAGGAAATAAATATTGAAAAATATCCCCTAAAAATAGAAGCACAAAACTAAAAACTCCTATAAACAACATCTTCTTTTCAATATTATTTTTTTTGACCAAGAAATTTCCCGCAATAAGACCAAGTACACCAGTTCCAATGGACGGTATTGTACTTAAAATACCTTCAGGATCCCATGTATCCCTCCACATTACTCCAGGAAGTAAAATACTATCGATATAATGTGCCCAATTTTTTTCAGGTACAGACAAATCGGGATACCCTAAGCCAGGGATTGGAGTAAAACACATTAAGGTGGTGTATCCAATTATTATAAAAAATAATAGTATTACTTGTGACCTTAGATTAAAGTAAATGAAAATCAGAGAAGTAAATAAATACACTAAAGAAATTCTTTGTAAAACCCCAGCCCATCTTATATTTTCAAAATCAAAATTAGGCCAAAGCCATAAGAAAAGTCCAACCAGATATATTTTTAAAGACCTCCAAAAAATTTTTTTTAAAATTGATTTTTTGGAAATTTGATTTTCAACTTTTTCTGATAGAGAAAGTACTATAGAAACACCAACTATAAATAGAAAGGTAGGAAAGATATAATCAGTTGGTGTTATCCCATTCCAGTCAGCGTGTAATAGTGGGGAATAAACATGCGACCATGATCCAGGATCATTTACAATAATCATAAAAATAATTGTAATACCTCTTAAAATGTCGACTGAAAGTAATCTTTTATTAATAATTTCCATCTTGCTCAATTTTTGTTATTAACCCACCTCTACCCGACTTATCAAAAGATCTAGCATAGATAACATTCCTCTTTTTAACTAACACGGGCCCTGAATAAACTTTTGAATTCATATTTGGTATGGAACCATCAGTAGTATATCTTATTTTTAAACCTGGAAATTGGGTTTTTAAAAATAACTTATTTCTAATTAATTTTCCTCCAGGCTTTGGTAAATGATATTTTATTTGAAAGTTTTCAGTTATGAAAGGAAGAAAACTGCCTCCAATAAATGAAGTAAATTTTTCCCAATCTAAAATCATTTTACTTTTCTGATCTTCTAAGTTCTTAGATAAAATCCATTTGGGTCTTTTGCCCCACGCTCTTTCTGAAAAAACAATGATATTTGGCATAAATAATTCATCAAAAACTTCATTATCAATTACTGTTTCGGTCCATAATTGGCTTTGTATGCCTAAAAAATTATTTAAATTTTCAGGATTTATTTTCTCAGTTTTATCGATATATTTTTGATTTAATCTATGTTTCGAATTTAAAACTTGATTGGAAAAAATATCCAAGGGGTCAATTGCCCAGGTATCAAAGTAATCAACATAACCTGACCAATTTAAGCCATAATTTTCAAAATCTTTGTTGTCTGACATGTCAAAATAAAAAGCTGAGGAATTACTCATAACAGTTTTAAAGCCAAGATTAGCAAATTTATATATCATGTCCTCTCTGCCTTCCCCCCATGTATTATTCCAAACATATGGAATCGGTTCATAATCAAAATGTTCTAATCTTATATTTTTCTCATTTTGACTTTGAGATGACTGAACTAATAAAATATCCTCCCAGCCTGTCATTGTTACCCCACGCTCTTTTATCATTGTTAATAATCTTTTTAGATTAGATAAATACAAATCATTTACATTGAAGTCTATTCCATATTTTTCTTGGCAAACTTTTGATTTTTTCCACGCCCCGAATGGTACTTCATCAGCTCCAATACTAAACTTTTCCATTTTAATATCAGCCTCATCATACATAGCCTTTACTTCACTAAATACCTTATGGTAAAATTTATATGAACTTTCGAAACATATACAAATAATATTATCGTTATAACCCTGGGCAGATCTATACTGACTCTCATCATTAAAATCTGTCAATAGATACTCATTAGCTTTTTCTATATCACCAGTTTCCATATAATTAAAATATCTAGTCTCCATTGCTTTGATTGCAGATCTAGCATGACTTGGAAAACTGATTTGAGGAATAACTTTTATCCCTAATTTATTAGCATAGACTAAAATATCCTTGAAATCATTTTTTGAAAGAAATCCATTCCCATTTTTTGAACCATTTGCTCCAGAACCATATGCAGGAATGAGTTTATCTCTTTCATTCTCAGTATATCCTCTTTTTGCTCCAATTTCAGTCAACTCTGGTAAATCAGGAATTTCGATTCTCCAACCCTCATCGTCAGTTAACCTCAATTCGAAATAGTTTAATTTTAATAAACTCAAAACATCAAGAACCTGAAGAATTTTCTCCTTAGAGTAAAAATGCCTTGAAATGTCTAATAAAAATCCTCTGTAAGTAAATCTAGGACTATCCTCTATTTTTAGAGTTGGTAGTCCAATTGAATTATCTTTATGAAAAAATTTAATTTGTCTTAAACTTTGTATTGCATGCCTAATACCGTAAATATCAGGAGCAGAAATTTCTATTGATTTAGTATTTATCTCCAAAGTATAAGATTCTTTTTCTAAATCAATTTTTCTTTTAATTATTAAATTATAATCATCAGATTTATCGGTTCTTATTTTTACATCAAAAAAACTAGTTAATAGTTGATTTATTAGGGTTGTTTTTTCTTTAAAAAAAGGATCAATTTTCAGATTCCAACCTTTGATTGGTAACTGATTATCATTTCCATAAATAATTAAATCAGGTGTTGGTAGTAAATTTATATTTAATGATTTATCATCAATTTTATTTGGATAAGTATCATAAAGTTCAATTGAGCTTGGTATATCAAGTAAATCAATACCTTCTGCATTTTTCCAAATAGTATTTAATTTAATATCGAAAGCAATTTTGTTATTTACAATAAAAACACCATTAGGTCCCATAATTTTTCTGTCAATGATTCCCTGAAAATTGACTTTAAATGAAACTCTCTCTCCTATATCTAGTTTCCAATTATCTCCAAAATAAATCTTATAATAATGTTCTCCATTAACATATTCAAATGTTATTCCATTTGGTAAAGATTCCTTAATTATTGATCCCTTCATTTGATTCCAATGAAGCTCCCAATTATTTGGATTAAAATTTTTATCTGACCTATTTATTATTTCAAAAGTGGTTTCAGTAATATTTTTTTCAAAGTTAAATCTGTCTATTTTGAAATTAAAAATTACATTATTATTTATGATTTGACCTTGAGAAAAATTATTAAAAGAAACTGTAAAAAATAGGTTTATCAACAATCCAAAATTTAAATAACTCTTTAAAATCATTTTCTTATTCGTATTTTATTAATTTCCTAAACTAAAGAATATATTTTTTCTTGGTGCTTTATATAGTAAATCTAATAAAAGCATTCGTTTAAATGACTTTATAAATAATAATTAGGATGATAAGGCTACATGAATTTGTAAAAAAAAATTGTTTTTAACTTTTTTTTCATCTTTTAAGTCTACATCTTTAGCCTTTGCCGGATCAAAAAATTTTAGTGTTGGTGCATTTTAGGGATATTTATCATAGTTCCATTTTATTGTATATTTTAAAAAAAACATGTGCATATACCCTAATGTTTTAATCATTAAATTAGGAGGATAATTTTTTTCATTTTGATAAAAAATTATGAATCTTTTGCAATGCCAAACCATCTAAGTGGAATTCATTTTTCCCATTTTTGGTTTTATTTCAGGATTTACCTTTTTAATCACACCTATTAATTTGTCAATTTCCACTTATTTTTAAAATCTATTACTTAAACACTTTGATCAAAAAGTAAATACCCAAAAAACTTGTCCCTAAAATGAGCAAATATTGAGCATACTGCCAAGACATAAGTTTAAATAAAATAGCGAATGAAGTAATAGAAAGTCCTAAATATTTAAGTTTGATTAACAAATTAATTAAGTTTAAGTTTTAAAATATATTTAAAAACAGAGTCGATTTTCAACTTATAATGCTAAGATATTTAATTTAGGAATTAATTTGACATACAAATATTCTATAACTAATATGGTAATAAACCTCTGGAATAAATTTATTTATTAAAGGGATTTATTTAAAGTAGAGTAATTAAATAGAAGAACTTACTTAGAATTTTAAATGGGGGAATTATTTTCTATTTTTAATACACAAAATTTCTATTTATAAAATATTACAGGACTAGTTTTTAAAAAGTTAACATAAAAGTTTAACTATGAAAAAATTTCAAATTCAACTAAATCTTTTCTTAATAATCCTGTTATGTTCTCAAGTTGTTGCACAGAATAATTGGAAAAACATTAAAACTATAGAAGATTTATATGAGTCATATCCAAATAGGCTTGAGTTCCTTTTTGATCAACTAGATCTTAATTATGATGGATTAGGTGAGGTTAAGAAGAGTTATGATGAGAAAGATTTAGTAACTGCTGCAAAAAAACTTCTAATATACTATAAGAAAAATGGGAAGCTTGATAGTATAAGAAAAAAACAGCCAATAGTAACAAACGAATCGGTTTCAAAATCTGATACGATTTTAAAAAATGTGTTTACTATCCAGAATGTTAAAAGCAAACTACCAATACTTAAGGATTCTCATCGAGACTGGTATTATAAAGGACCTTTCAATGATGAGGAATGGGCATGGTTATCAAATAGACATTCTCAATTATCTCAGGTTTTTCAATCTTATTTGGAGACGGGTAATCCAAAGTATGCTTTATATGT
>CEWG01042379.1_pt1 | contig 62903 bp, 31 predicted proteins | sample 361411 | NCBI WGS metagenome assembly CEWG01 (sample SAMEA2622173, study PRJEB7988) | marine metagenome | biome: marine biome (ENVO:00000447); feature: surface water layer (ENVO:00002042); material: "saline water (ENVO:00002010), including plankton (ENVO:xxxxxxxx)" | depth 5 m | reverse complement strand
ATGTTTACACCGAATAAATGGAGACGTGTTGTCAAGCATTATGATAGATTGACTGAGATACCTAACTTACCAGATGATGTAATTGGTTACATTTATACTTGACAATGTGTTGACTTCCTGATAGAATCGTATACATACTAAAACAGATTGCATTCTTTAGTACCTAAAATGATACGTCTCGACGAAAAATACGGAACTTACCTTCACACCAACAAAACTTTTAGACTTGGTGATATAAATGAGAGGGTACGAGGTTACGGTTACACGTCAGACGAGTCAGGCATCGTAGGTTACTACGTTAACACTGACAATTGGCGTATCAATTACGACCTCAACGAAGTATACCTTAACAAGGAGGAATTAAATGTCAGGTGATTACCACACTCATGTTGATAGGAAATATGAAGAGTTAATTATGAGACAATCTGCAGCGTGGAAAGCAATAGACATGCTCACAGATAAACTTAACGAACTAGAGACCAAGGTTAACGATTCTAAGTTAATGATGAAACGAACCCCTGACGGTCACTACGAGAGACTTGTGGACGTGGTATGTGACCACGAAGCATGTATTCAAGAAATTATAGAATATAAGGTTGGAGACTTAGAGTCCTAAAAACCGCGTAACCCCGCGTTGTACTCTAAATAACTAAAAAGTAAATCATGGAGAATCTCGAAGGAGAATTCATAATAAAGGACAAGGGTAAGAAACTGACCTATACTCGGTGTGGTGACTTACCCGATGCTTTTGACCACTTGATTAAGTTTGCTCCTGTGTCGCCAGAACCGCCACACACGGACGAACAACATAGTGAGATGAGTAAGTATACACAGTACTTACAAGAATTAGTATCTAGGGAGAGAAAGTAATGCCAGCGGTAACACGTATCGGAGATGCAGACGTCACTCATTGTTCTGGAATGACCAGAGCACAGGGTAGCGACAATGTATTTGTGAATGGTATCGGAGTATCTCGCCAAGGTGATAATAATACAGGACACCTTTTACCAGCAGGTCCTTTTTGTCCTGGCCACAGTGCACCAATTGCAACGGGTAGTACAACCGTATTTGTCAATGGCAAAGGATGTGGTAGAATAGGTGATGGTATCAGCGGGTGTACATCAGTCGCTGAAGGTTCAGATAACGTATTTGCAGGTTAATTATGGCAACACAGTATAGCATGGGTAAAGTAGGCATAGAAGCAAAACCCAAAAAGACATCGCAGGGTAGAGGAAAGCATACATCATATGCAGCGACGTCACGTAACAAGGCGAAGAAGAGGTATCGTGGGCAAGGCAAATAGAATCGTAGATGGCAAAAGAAACCATAACATACCCGTAGATATGTCAGATGACTTCTATGACAACGGTTGGGAGCATTGTAAGTATCTAATCACTGACCCAAGGTCAGATGCATACCTTAGAAAATATTACGAAAAACGAGTATAAATACATTATTGAAGGTATAGTACCCGTATATGGCGTTGACATCGAAGTCATTCCGTGACTTTAGTTTAACTTTTGAGAAGAATGCAGTGACAAACGATGTCTTGTCTCTGAAGAATGAAGCTGCAATAAAAGCAGCAGTAAAAAATATAGTATTATACAACTTTTATGAGAAACCATTTGACCCTGCTTTTGGTGGGAACATCATTGGTTTGTTATTTGAGAATTACACAGACAGTTTAGCAACAGAAATCGAAGTACGTATTACTGAAGCTATTGAAATACATGAACCCAGAGTTGCGGTCTATGAGGTAGATGCAAATTGGGAAGAGGATCGTAATCAATTAGACGTTCGTGTTTCATACATTATACTAGGATTGACTCCTAAATTCGATGATATTAGAATTGCATTTAAACCGTAATGGCATTTAACCAAGTTAATGCTCTTGAATTTAACGAAATCAAGGCACAAATTAAAGCATACTTAAAATCACAGTCACAATTTAGTGATTATGACTTTGAAGGGTCGTCTTTGACGGTGCTTTTGGACACTCTTGCATATAATACTTACTATACAAGTGTAAATGCGAACCTTGCAGTCAACGAAGGGTTCCTAGAGACAGCAGTTTTACGAGAAAACGTCGTAAAATTAGCAAGAATGCTTGGTTACACTCCAAAAAGTGCTAGAAGTGCAACTACAACAGTCAATATTGCAGTTCAGACAACGTTTCCATACCCTACTACTGTTACAATGGCAGCAGGATTGGTTCTAAACTTCACAGGATTGGACAATAACAACTTTGTTTTCTCTCTTCCGACTGATACAACCGTTTCTGTAGACAGTTTAACAGGTATCGCAACGTTTTCTAACATAGTTTTGTCTGAAGGTTTGTTCTTGACTGATACTTTTGTAAGAAATATCAATCAAAGACAGAGATTTATACTTACAAACGAGAAGGCAGACACCTCATCTATGATTGTACAGGTCACAAGTGGTACAATTACAGAAAAATATTTGCAAGCAACCGATATTACCAAGATAGATGCAACCTCTAAGGTGTATTTCTTAGAAGAATCTGAGTATTCTGTACCCGAAGTGTTATTTGGTGACGGAATTATTGGTAAAGACCTTGCAAATGGTGATGTTGTAGAGGTAAAATACACAACTTCATCAGGAACTGGAGCAAACGGACTAAAAGTTTTTGAAAATATTGGTACATTTAGAGATAATAACCTAAATGCTATCACTTCTGGCATCACAATTACCGTAGTTGCGTTCCCAGACGGAGGTGCAGCAGAGGAAAGCACTGAATCTATCAAGTTTGGTGCACCAAAATTCTATTCTGCGTTCGGTAGAGCGGTTAGTACACGTGATTATGAAGCAATTGTACCGCAAATCTACTCTAACATCGGTTCTATATCATGTTATGGAGGTGAAGAAGCGTCACCACCGCAATATGGTAAGGTATTTTTGGCAATCAAACCAAAAAATGCTGATAAATTATCTCTTTCAGAGAAAAATGCCATACTTAAGAAGTTAAGAGACTTCTCTGTGGCAGCAATTCAACCAACAATCATTGATCCAAGCATTCTTTTCATCGATTTGGTGTCATTTGTGTATTATAATCCCAATATTACACGTCGTGACCAGTCAGAAATCAAGAATATTGTGATTACTGCATTAACTGCACTAAATCAAAGTGCAGAGTTCAATAAATTTGGCGGTAAGTTCAAGTTCTCCAAGGTGCAGAGCGTAATTGACAACGCAGAAAACTCAATTACCTCGAACATTACTCGTGTCACCATGAGAAAGAACGTTCCTATCGAATTAAACGCTCGTGTCAACTACAACATATGTTATGGAAACAGAATTAATACAGGATCATCGAAAGAACCTTCAGTTTCTTCGTCTGGTTTTAAGATCGTGGGTGATGACATCAATACTTACTACCTAAATGACGATGGTGCGGGTACACTTAGACTCTACTATGTCAAAGGTACTGGTGAGTTTGAATATGTTGATGGACTATGGGGAACTGTAGACTACGATATGGGTGACATCGTAATTAATGACCTTATTATACAATCTACTAGTGTAGCAAATAATACACTACAAATTTCTGCAACGCCAAAGTCAAATGACCTTATTTCTCTCCGTGAAACTTATTTGACACTAGGTATAGATAATACAACTGTAAGTGTTGTAGAAGACACTATCAGCAGTGGTTCAAATCTTTCTGGTACAGGAGTGATACCAGAATCTAGCTATAAGTATTAAGCATGGCGAATAGCAGTTGGAAAGTCGGGTCGTGGACAACACCGACCACTACGGTAACAGCGACACCTGTACCGTCGGAGGTCAGTCCAGAGTCGAGATCGAAGATATCAACGAATATTGCAGCACAGTTTCCTAGTTTCATACAGGAAAACTTTGGCACGTTCATAGAATTTGTAAAAGAGTACTATAAGTCACAAGAATTAAAGGGATATTGCATTGACGTCATCCAAAACTGGAGTGATTACTATAATATTGACCAATATGGTGAACTTGTCACCCAAACTAAGTTAATTTCCGCTGTTACAATTGATACAACAACGATTGACGTCGAATCTACACGTGATTTTCCGTCAGAAGGACTTTTATTGATAGATGAAGAGATAATTTACTACCAAAAGAAGGGATCTACGCTTTTTCAAGATTGTGGACGTGGATTTAACGCTGTAAAGTCGATTGGAAAGTTTGATCAGTACAAATTTGAGAATACAGTCGCTGCATCACACGTAAATGGCAGTACAGTAGTCAATTTGAACAATATTTTCCCGCTGTACATGCTTGGAAAGTTCAAAGAGCAGTTTTTATCAACATTTCCAAAGAATTTTGCAGATGGTGTTACAGAAAGCACCGTAATTAAGCGTATTAAGGATTTTTACGCATCTAAAGGTTCAACTAGGTCTTTCCAGTTTGTACTAAGAGCGTTATTTGGTGTTGAGTCTAATGTGTCTTACCCACGAGACAGAATCTTCAAACCATCCGACGCATTTTACAGTTCTAGAGAAGTTATCCGTGCAGTTCCTGTAACAGGCGACCCAATATCACTTGTAGGTCAAGTATTGTACCAAGAAGCGGATTCTACAGACCCTTCTGTGTCTGCTGCAAGGATTTACGTAAAAGGCGTAGTAGAAGTTTTTACTAGCGAAGGTTCTATCTACGAAATCGACGTAGATACCAATAATTCGACTGGTTCCTTTGTTACACCGTACAAAACAGTGCTTGCTGCGGATTTAGGTCAAGAATTAGTTGATGATGTTGTAACAGTCGATTCTACAATAGGGTGGCCAGAGCAAAACGGAAGATTTAGAGTAGAAGACGAGATAATTTCATATACAGACAAAACAGTCAACCAATTCCTCGGTTGTAGTCGTGCTAGAGAGAATACAATCAATAGAGCACACGATGCAGGGCAGGAAGTGTTTGCTGCGTTCAAAATATTCGGATATTCCAATGTAGATGGTTCACTTGTACAATTAAAGGTGTATGGTGGAACTAGAGGAGTTATTCTTAACGATGGTGGAAAATATTACTTACCTAACAGTAAAGTCACAACTCCTAGAGCACCAGGTTTTGATTCTATCGACCCTATCTGGGATTCATACTTATATAACGTCAGAAAGGCACTGAGAGGCGTCTCTGCGACTCTAGGAAGCGTTAATGCTGATGGTTCGGTAAAATGTACCGTAATCACTGTAGAGAAGCATAGATTAGTCAGAGATGACGTAATTAGAATTCTTAATGCACCAGAAGACATCTATAACAACAATCACGACGTTGTAGGTATTGTTGATGCTAATACATTCGAGTTTAACTTCAGTTCTACTCCTGCAAACGGTATTAGTGGATATGAGTTCTATATTGCCAGAGAATTTGCATATGGTAAGAGTGATTACAATTCTATCAATGTAGCAATCAATAAATTCACTGCAGACGTCCAAAACACTTATAAGACTGACGATACTGCTATTGTAACTAGTACAGGTATACCATCACACAAGATAGGACCTTTTGGTACAAATGACCTAACGCCAGGTAACCAAAGATACTTAAAGAGGTTACCTTTGATACCATCAGTCAAATCTACAAAGACTGACACTCCAGTAGGTCAAATTGGTATTGGTGTTAACGGAGTTCCCTTATTCTCTTACAAAGGTAACGGAATTAAGAAGTATGGTGGTCTATTATCAATTGCCAAGATAAACGGTGGTGAAGGATATGATATCACTAACCCACCAACTGTAGAATTTGAAGAAGACTACAAACTAGGTAATACGTATGCTACGTTTACTAGAGTCAAGTATAACGGAAATAGGTACGTTGCTGATAATAGTGGTGTAACATCTACTACACTATACCCAACTCATACAACTGGTACACAGACATTAGGTACAGTTAACTGGACATACGAAGGAGAGTCCGCTGCTGCTATTGTAACCGTCACAGGTTCTGTAACTTCTATCAACGTTACTGACGGAGGATCAGGATATACTACACAACCAATCGTTTCTATTACAGGTGGTGGTGCAACTGCTGGTAACCAAGCATCTGCAACCGCACAGATTACTGCAGGGTCTGTAACTGGTATCAATATTGTCAGTGGTGGTTTTGGATATACAAGCGTTCCTACAATCACAATCACTGGAGGTAACGGAACTGGTGCTGCTGCTACCGCAGTATGCAGAGGACCTGTAAACACTGTCACTATTACAGACACAGGTAGTCAATATACCTACGAACCTACTATCAAGTTAATTACTGGTAGTGGTGCTGTTGCGTATCCATCAATACTAAACGGAAAGATAGAAAGTATAATCGTCACATTTGGAGGAAGTGGATACTATGGTGCACCTGATGTTGTCATTCTTGGTGATGGAGTAGGTGCTACCGCGTTTGCTCAAGTAGACCAGAGCTCCAATATCGTTACTGGTGTCGTAGTTACTAACAAAGGTGCGGGATATACAGCGGGTGCTACAACAGTAAGCATTGTTTATCCTGGCTCAGGTGCGGTATTCCAAACTAAACTTACAGAATTAACATTTAACGAAGCAGCAACTGCGGAAGAATTAGGAGATCCCGCATTTGTAAACCGCAAAACTACAGACAATGCGGGTGGTGGTGTATTCCAAGGTGAGAACTATTTGATATATGGCGGAGAATACGGATACTTACATAACCCTAAGAAACTTAGATTCCTTACTAAGGATAGTATAAGCACAGCACTTACGGAACTCAACCCTACAGCACACTCACCTATCATTGGTTGGGCGTATGATGGACACCCTATCTACGGACCTTACGGTTACGTTGACCCAGAGAATGCATCACCATATAATTCATATAAACAGATAATCAGTAGTTATAGAGTCAAGACCAACAGAAGTTCTCTTCTAAGCGGTCTCAGTGACCCTCTAGGGACTTATATTGAGGATTATGAGTATATACAAGGTTTAGGTGATTTAGATGAATATAATGGTAGATTCTGTGTAACTCCAGAATACCCAAATGGTGTATACGCTTACTTCACAACAATCAAAGGTTCTGCTGGAGAACCCGCGTTCCCTTACTTCATAGGTCCTAAGTTTTACGCAGAGGCAGATTCTACAAACTGGGATGGTAACGGATTACAGAAAAACTTTACAGAAGACGCAATAAGATACAGAGCACCATACGTAGGTGTTGACAATATCGTTGCAAAGAGAAAACAGTTAGACAACAAGGTTGACTTCTTCCTTGCACTAGAAGATACTACTACTCTCATTGTAATGGAGAGCGGAGAAACACTTACATACATCGAAGATGGTATTGGTTACTATAGTTACTATCCGTTCATTAGAGGTGGTACTGCAGACTCCCTAGTTGTTTCCGCAACAAACCAGTATTCCTCATCTGGTATTGACCAGTATCTTGTAGAAGGTGGTGGTAAAGAGTATAAGGTAAATGATAGACTTCTCTTCGATAACACAGGAACTAATGGCGACGGAGTAAGCGGAGTAGTCTCTACTGTAGAAGGCGTGCTTGCTACAGGTATAACAAACGCAGTATCAAGTTTCAATGACATCTACACTACTACAGTTGCTACATCAACTAATCACTATCTCTTGCCTGGTGACCAAGTTACCGTATCCGTGGCGGACAATAGTAACACACGAACAATCAATACTAAGATATACAATAACAAGTATTACTTCAAGTATTACGATTTACAGAGCATCAAACTAATCGGTGCGTGGACAAATAGTACAGCATACAATCAAGAGGATCTTGTTTACGTAGACAATAGAGTGTACAAGGCAGCATCAAGCGGAACATCAGATAGTGATGTTGCTAATGCACCCACACATACATCTGGTTCTGTATCTGATGGCAACCTTGTATGGACATACGTAAGACTCCGCACAGACGGTAACCTACATCAAGACGGATGGTCAAGTATTACAGGTGGTTCTAACTACGAAAACGGAACCTACAGCAATGTGCCAATTACAACTAATGGTTCTGGTCTAGGTGCTAGAGCAACTATCGTGGTTACAGGTAACAGTGTATCATCTGTTACAATCACAAGTAGCGGAACTGGATATAACGTAGGAGATACAATATCTGCAGATAACATCAACTTAGGTAATGCAACCAGTCCTGCTGGTTCTGGTTTTACCATTACACTGACAGAAACACAGCGAGAAGCAGTTTTCCATACTACATTAGCACATCAACTAGGTATAGGCGATATAGTATTAGTCTCAGGCGTCTCACCTACGTCTTATAATAATACAGGTTATCAGGTTGTTAGAACTGAGTCATTAAGGAGATTTACAATCAAGAGTAACTTTGCTACTCCTGCAGCAGCAAACGTAGGTTCCGCTACTGTATACAACAAGGAACCAAAGTTACAACTCATTGACGGACACTCTTACAACTTTGACACTAGTGACGCATCTAACAATGGTAAAAAACTTGCATTTACATTTGATCCGCTCAATACAGACATATTCACCTACAAGAATATTACTGCTGAAGTATTAGACACGGTAACTAACGAACAGAATTCTATTACTGTTAAGATAACTGGTTTGCCAGGCATATTCTACTACTTTGATTTGATAGAAGGTGCAAACGTAGTTACTTACACTACTACTGTAGCAGCGAAGACTTCCGCACACGCATACTTCGGTCAAGGCAGTGGTAATGGTTATTACTTAGTTGGTGGTGAATATAACGAAGTCACACAAGCACCCGCACTAAAATTTGTAAAAGGTGCGACATATAAGTTTGAGCAAAATGACTCAAGTAATACTACTCACGCAATTTACTTCTCTCAAAGCGAATCTGCGTACGGTGGAGTAGAGAGATACGAGACAAACGTAACCTACACACTAGATGGTGTAGTCATGCCTGACTATGCATCATATGCTACAGGGTTTGCAACAGCAACCACACGTAGTGTTAGTATCACAGTTGCAGAAGACGCTCCTAGCACGCTCTACTATGCTTGCCAAGCACACGGTTATATGGGTAATAGAATATCTGTAAGTTCTGGCACATTATTATCATCAAGGTATTTCACAACAATCAACGACCCAGTAATAGGAACTAACATAGTCTCAGCAAAGACAGATACTACATTCGACTACATTACTGCTCTAGAACCTGAGACAGGTTATAGTACAGGTGTATCATATGATACCAACAGCATATACGCTACAGGTGGAATCAAGACAATCACAATTGGTGATCCTGGCAGAAACTACTCATCACTACCTAAACTCAGTGGTTCTACACGTTCTGGTTCTGGTGCAACAGCAACTGCTACAATATCTGGTTCTCTATCCAATGTCTCTATCACAAACGATGGTGCAGGATACAATGCTGCTTCATTACCTACTGCAGTAGTTACACTTCCTGACTTTGTAGATTTAACACTACAAAATGTATTCGGGTCATTCATACCTAATGAGATAGTCATATCACAACAGACACAGGCAAATACAACTGCTAGGGGTCAAGTAATATCATGGAACCCAGTTAACTCTGTATTGAGAATCAAACCACTTAAAAATGAGAGAGTAGGTGCTGGTAACAAAGGATACATCATGTTTAGCACAGGAACTGCTGAGACTAATACTGTTTACAGTTCTGACTCACAAGGTTCTGTACAAGCAATCAGTGGTACACAAGCAACTGTCTCTTCAGCGGTCAGTGGTGGTGGAAAACTTGCAAGTGTTACAATTACTCAAGCTGGTTCTAATTACAGGAGTGCTCCTGACATTATATTTGATGATCCTTACTATGGGTCAGTCGCAACTGCGTCTCTTAAGACTCAACCCGCTGGTAATGGTACATTTACTGCAGATACCACAACTACAGGCGTTACTCAAACATCAGTAAACCCAAATGGTGCATCTGGTGCTGAATTTACTATTGTCACTGACGGTAATGGTAGAATCAGTACAGTAACCGTAACTGCTGGTGGATCTGCATACGATACATCATCAATCTTGACATTTGATGGTACTAAGTTGCCTGGCGGTGATAGTACAGAAGATTTTACTATACAAGTCGATACATTGTCCTTTGATGACCCTGCAAGCATCGCTACAGTCATTGATGCAGCAATTGATACAGTCACAGTGACAAATGGTGGTTCTGGTTTCTTATCTGCACCTACTGTATCGGTTAGTGGTGGTAATGGTATCAATGCAGTCTTAAATGCGACTATTCAGAACCAAAGTGTTACCGCAGTTACCATAGAGACAGGTGGTCAGCAATATCAGTCACCTCCAGTTGTTAACATCGAGCAAAAGACAGGATCTGGTGCATCTATACTTCTTAAGTCATCTGACTTAGGTAAGATACTTAAAATCAGTGGTGATAACATCACTTACAACTATTCTCACGATAGAACACTAAAACCATCACTAAACACAACCTATAATCTACAATTAATCAGAACTCAGGTCATTGACTACCTAGATGTTGTAAATGGTGGTCAAAACTTCGTTGCTAACCCAACAATCGTTCTTACAGGTGGTCAAGGGTCATTATTCTCATTAAAACCAATTATTGAGAACGAAGTCATCCAATCAGTGCTTGTAGAGAACGCTGGTAGAGGATTTACGTCTGCACCAACTGTATCTGCTAAAGTTACACATACTTGGGTTGGATTACAGTCAAGTAGCACTATCAACTTCCCTTATAATGCAAAAATACCTTCTGGCACAAAAGTAACTCTAGTTCAGCAATCAGGACAGTTCCCAGAACCATTATTACCAAATACAACCTATTATGCGGTTGCAGCAACCACTGCAAACGGATTAGCAGATAATCAGATTAGATTAGCGACATCTCTTGCAAATGCAAACACAGAAACCACTATTACGTTTACAAGTGCACCAACAGGCGATATATCAACAGGTCAAACTTATTTCTTACTAGAAACAACAGATTTAGGTGATACCATCAATGCATTTATGAAACCAGCAACTTTCTCGGTTGGAGAGAGGATTTATCAAGGTGCATCAACAAGTTCATTCACTGCATACGGTTTTGTGAAGAATTGGGACGCATCTGGTCGTGTTGTTAGTGTAGAGATAGTAGAAGGCGAGTTTAAGGTTGGCGAACCTGTATTTGGAGAAGAGACTGCAGCATTTGGTCAGATACATGCATTTAGTCGTGCAGATGCAGTATTTGACGTATCACCTATTAGTATCAGTGCATCTGGTTGGGAAAGGACAACTGGATTCTTGGATCTTAATGAACAGCGTGTATATGATAGCGATAGGTTCCAAGAGTTCTCATATGACATATCATCATCAGTTAATATCAACAACTGGAAGAATCCACTTAAGTTTGCAGCACATCCTGCTGGATTCAAGGTTGTTGGAACACAGGTCATTACACAGACAGTTAAAAAGGATTACAGGTCTAAAGCAAATCTAGACTTGAACTCTGGTAATTCTACTGACTGGTGGGTACCGACAACAAATAGTATTGGAAGCACCTTCAATGGAACAACCTACGTTACACCTAAACCGTCTGCTAAGAATACTGGTAAGCTTGCTACTATTAACAATTTTGCACTTGCCAAACCCGACTACAGTGCACTTGTACCAACTGAGGTCTCGATTTTTGGTAGACAACTACTAGACATACAGAAAATCTTATCTTGTATCGTTTATAAGATTGATGACATCAGTGACAGAACAATTAACTTCGATGCATCTTCTAGCAGCATCGTCAACACAAGTAGTGACCAAATTACACTTACTGGTCATGGATTCCTTAATAACCAACGTGTAATCTACAACGCTGGTGGTGATAGATTCCAAGATGCTAGAGATTTGATTATCAACAACATCGACCATATTGTAGAAGAGACTATTGGTGCTTTGAATGCACAGTATCCATCACTCAACTATAACAATGCAACATGTGCTAGAGACACAAGATTAGTAATTGCTGCATGGACTAATGACCTCAAGTATGGTGGTAACTACTTTACTGTTGCAGCAACTAACTCATACATTGGTGGAGTAATAAGTCAAGGCAATGCATATATTGATGCTGGTAACTTACTTAAGAATAATAAGAACTTGATTGCTGCTGAGGCAGTGCATCTAATGTTAGAAGATGCAACAGTCGGTATTCCAAGTGGATTTGCTGGTGTGCCTGGCGGACCTCAGAACTGTATAGATGATATTGTAGATTGTATAGAGGCAATTGCATATAACTTGACATACGGTGCAAACAGTGAGGTATGGGATGCTGCAAATCTCTATGTCAATACTGTACACTTAGATGGCGAAGAGACACAGGCAATCTGGGCATTTGATAAGGCAAAAGAGTTAGCAGCTGATGTCATAGTTAATACTGCTATCAATATCCAAGGTAGTCATGGATTTACTCAAGTAACAAATACTGGTGTAACATTTGATGCAGCGATATGTGCCACAGTTGACGCTGCAATGGATACTTTGTTCAATATCATTACTACTGCAATTAGTACAGACAGTTTGTCAACTGTCACAAGGACAAACCCAGTTGGATACATTACACATATTGCTGGTGAAGAGACAGAGACTATATTTGCATTTAACAAAGCAAGAGACTTATGTAACCTAGCAGTTACCAATAGTCTACCAGAAGGAACTTACACAAACATTGCTCCTGTTACTGACTTGAGTATTACAGTAGACTCAGGTGGATGTTCAGACGTTAAGAGTGCAATTACTACATTGTCTGGAATCATCACAGAAGGTATAGACAATCCATCTACTCTACCTACAGTCAATACTGGTAACTATCCTAACAATAGAACTGGTACACCTGTTGGTGGTCTAACAAATGGTTCTGCATACTATGTTAAATTTGTAGATGCAAATACAATACAACTTGCTACTACTGAAGGTGGTAGTGCAATTAATCTATCATCATTAGGAACTGGTGTAGGACACTCACTAAGATTATTCATTGATGGTATCAACGATACATTTAAGTTGAGAACAAACAATATTGATATTGGAACTAAGATTGGTCATGCTGCTGATAAGAAGCAACTACTCGTAATGACAAATGGTCTAGTAACAAACCCTGCAACATATACATTTGCAAACGACGCCATAACATTCCTTACACCTCCTCTTGCTGAGACTAAGATTCTTTGCATGTATTATGACCGTGCAAGTTACACATCTAGTTTCCAGTTAGATCAAATTGGAGATGAGATAAAAACATTCGGTGCAATTACATCTGGCAACACATATAGCGATGGTGTATACACAAACGTGCCACTGAAAAATAATCTAGGTGGAGGCGTTGGTGCTACTGCTGACATTACAGTCACTGGTGGTAAGGTAACAGGAGTTGCACTTAATACTGCTGGTAATGGATATACAGATAACGATGTATTAGGAATATCGGATCCTCGTGTTGGAGAACAGTTAGTTAAGAACTTCCTTCCATCAACAGGAACTTATGCTCCTGCATCTGGTGAGATGGTATTGACTATAGGATCTGGTCATGGTTTATCTGCACCAACAACACATACGCCAGGCGGTGCAACCTACAGTGGTACAACTGGTTTGATGGTGGTAACTATCAATAGTCATGGACTTGTCAATGGTGACCAAGTTAAGTTTGCAGATGGTGCGATTACATTTAACTGTGGTTACAATGGTGGTGGTGACGAAGCATATCCTCGTTCTACAGACTACGCATCTGATAGATGGTTACAAGTATTTGATTGCACAGAAAATACATTTACTGTACAAGTATTAGACAGTATTCCTTCTACAAATACTGATGCACATACATTTGTATCTGCAGTGTCAAATAGTGTCAAGTTTGCAGTATCCACAGTTAGAATTGCAAACGAATCATTACAGTTTAGTTGTGGTTACAATGGTGGTGGTACTGCATCATATCCACGTGCTACTGACCCAATAGGTACACAGGGTAAGATGAAAGATATACCTGTGGAAGCGGTTGGTACGACTACGATTACAGTCAATGCATTGAACGGTACAACTGCTACAAACACTGACTCACATACATGGGTAGGATTATCAACATACCAGTTCCAACCTACAGATATTGCTTACACACCAACTACAGGTGAGATGGTCGTGACTGTTTCTGGTCATGGCATGATTAAGGGTGACAGAATATACTTTGCTACAAACAGTCTTACATTTACATGTGGTCTAGACAACAATCAAACACAGCACACATATCCTAGAGTAGGTGACCCATCAGAAGGTGCATGGCATACAATTGACGCAGTAACAAATGATACATTCACTGTTAACGTCGGTGTATCATCTGATACATCAACTCATACATTTGTTAGTGCCACTTCTACTGCTGTCACAAGAGCAGTTGTATCATACGGTGTATATGGTTACAGCAAGAACGCAGATGGTGCATCACTACTAAGAACAAACCAAGAATTTATTGCTACAACTGCATACGGTAGAATGATGGCAAACAATGCTGGATTCTCTAGTTCTTATCAGGTCAAGTGTATTCGTGATACTAAATTACTCGTAGATGCAGTTGCTGACAATATAGAGTTTGGCGGTAACGATGCAACTTATGATGCTGCTAACTTCTATGTTGCTACAGCACACCTAACAGGAGAAGAAGATCAATCTGTAGAAGTATTCAATGCTGCTAGAGATATTTGTCGTCAGGTTATGCGTAACCTTACAGTTACTACAAACTCATACACTGTAGGTACACAGGTCAAAGACAATACAATCAGTAATGACTCTGGAAGCACATCATACTCTGAAGCATGTTGTATTGACACAGCATCGACAATAACAACTCTCTGGGCGATAGTAACACAGGCAGTTGGAACTACAGCAGGGGGTTCTGGTAATCTTAATGGTATTACAAGGACATCTGCAACACAACCATTCTTCCAAGTAGAAGTAGACACAGTAACCTTTGATGGCACTGATAAAATATTTACTGCACAGGTAGGCGGTAGTACACAAGTACTACCCGCTAGTGATAACTTCTTGATATTCTTGAATAGCACATTCCAAGTCAAGGGTACTACAGAAGCATACACATATACAGGAAGCACAATAACATTTACAGAAGCACCTCTGCCAGGCATGGACTTCTACGGATTCTATCTTGGTAAGTTGACATTACTAGATGAGATTGCACCATTCTTTGATAGTCAGAAGAAGACATTTACTATGAAAGAGGATACTGAACCATTCTCACTAGAAAGTGACAACGTAGAAGTAGAAGCACAAAACAACCTACTCATATTCTTAAACGGAATCTATCAAGAGCCAGGTGTAGCATTTACTCTAACAGGTTCTATTATAGAGTTTAGTGAACCACCACGTGCAGGATCAACTTGTGAAATATTCATATTTACAGGTTCTGCTGAGGACGTTCTAGTCAGCAACACATTTAACTCATTAGATATAGGAGATAGATTCCAGATTGACTCTGAGGGTTCTGACCGTTCAATCGCTAAGGTTTCTAGTTCTACCACTATTGACAGTTATGAGTATACAGGTCTAAGACCATCAACTGCAGAGTTTGTTGCTACTATAGTCAACGGTGCAGTAACACAGGTAGACATCATCAATGCTGGTTCTAACTATGAGGTACCACCTATCCTACTATTCCAAGGTGGTGGTGGAGAAGGAGCATTTGCAGAAACAACAATAGAAATAGGTAGTGGTAGAGTTACAGGTGTAGTAAACTTACAAGGTGGTGCAAATTATACAAGTGCTCCAACTGTGCTTCCAACACACCCAATTGCAGTGGAAAGAAAACAAAGAAATAGACTTATATCTAATTCTAAAAACTTATCTGCTACATACCTAACGTCTACACTATCACAATCTGGCACAACAATAAATCTAAAGAATGTTTGGTTTGATTCATCACAGAAAAATGGATTCCCTGATGAAGGTGAAATTTTGATACCATTTTATGACAGTGTAAATAGTGTGTGGAGTGCCGAAAGAATCTTGTATGGTTCTAAGGATACAGTAGCAGAAACACTAACTGTTGCTACTGGTGGTAGAGGTTACTTAGGTACCACTGCTGCTGCACACCCAGTCATTACTGGTACATATAGTTCATCAGGAACTTTATGCACCGTGACTACAAGTTCTAATCATAATTTAAGTACTGGTCAGGAATTCTATTTGGATTGCACATCAGGAACTGGATTTGATGGTTCTTACAAAGTTACTGTTACAACAGCAACATCGTTCACAGTCGAATTTCCATTCTCGCGGACAGCAAGCGGAAACTGCTCTCTGCTACCAGAAGTTCGTCTAAGATCATTATAAATAACAAAAAAAGCTTAGTCGCATGGCATTAGTTACTGACAAATTTAGAATATACGCTGCGGAAAGTTTTAGGGACACTCTTACTGCAACCAATAAGGTCTATATGTTTGTAGGTAGAGCAAAAACTTGGGGTAGTACAGATGTGCCACCCACAGGCGAACCAATTGATAGTTTTGAATATGCTAGAACCACTTATGGTGATTCTGTTGCGTTTAAGCGTGTTGATATATCTGATACCGCTCTCGTAGTTCCTAGAGTTGACTGGATTGATCCTACAAAAACCACAGGTGGTGTAGGGCGTACATATTCTATGTACAAACCTGATTATGCACCCACAAAGACAACTGCAAATGGAGCATCAAGATTGTATGACTCAAACTTCTATGTAATGAATAGTAGTTTCAATGTTTACAAGTGTCTTTACAACGGTCAGAGTCCTGACTTCCCAAGAGGACGCCCCTCTTTGGTAGAACCAACAGGAACATCAACAACAATTATTGAGACCTCAGATAGTCCTGGCGTATACTCATACAGATGGAAGTATCTCTATACTATTGACGCAGACAACATTCTAAAGTTTGTTACCTCAGAGTTCATCCCTGTGTTATCAAACTCACTTGTAAAATCTGCTGCCAACTCTGGTTCTGTTGACACTGTGGTTGTTGAGAACGCTGGAGCGGGTTATAATAATGGTACATATACGAACGTCCCTGTTCGTGGTGACTATGAAATCAATGGTGGTACACAAGCGTTGTGTACATTAACTGTTGTATCTGGTTCTGTGTCTACAGTGACTATCACTCAGGCAGGTTCTGGATATACATTCGGAAGTATTGATGTTAGTTTGATATCTAATATCGGTAATGGTACTGGTGCTGTTCTTGACGTTGTTCTCCCTCCTAATAACGGACATGGAGATGATGCAGTAAGAGAACTTGGTGCATACAGACTTATGTTTGCTAGTAAGTTAGAAACTACTAGTGCATTTGTTGACTTCCCTAATGATTTAACATATAGACGTGTTGGATTAGTATTGAACCCAACCGACTACAACACAACAACAGTGTGTAGTCAGAATACAAGGTCTGCTGTAAAAGCAATGATCTTCCCTCAGTCTGGTACTGGTACACCTAGCGGTAACTTTGCACCTGGCGAAACAATCACACAATCATCTACAAATGCAAAGGGATTTGTAGTATCATACGATTCAACAACAAAAGTATTGAAGTATTATCAAGACTCAGTTGATGGTACAGTAAATGGAAACGTTATAGCATTCTCTGGAAGTAATCAGATTACATCAGGAACCAATGCTTATACCGCAACTCCAGATTCAACATTTGGAACATCATCCGTTCCTTTATCACAGATAACTATAGGTGTATCTGTGTATGAGTTAGGTTTATCATTTGTCACTGGTTATGCCAATGAAGAAGTAGAGTTAAACTCAGGTGAAATCCTATACATAGATAATCGTATTCCGATCACTCGTTCGGCAGACCAAAACGAAGAGCTCAAAGTAGTAATTGAATTCTAAATGGCACAGAATACCAACCTAAACATAGCTCCTTATTACGACGACTTTGATTCTGATAAGGGGTTTTTAAAAGTATTGTTCAAACCTGGCTATCCAGTACAGGCAAGAGAACTTACGACGCTGCAAAGTTTATTGCAGAACCAAATAGACACGTTTGGTCAAGGTGTCTATAAAGAAGGTTCTATGGTGGTGCCTGGCGGTATTACATTGAACAACGATGTGCCATGTGTTCTAATACAAAACAGTTACCTTAACCTAGACGTAGAAAATTATAGAAATGCACTTAGTGGTAAAATTATAAAAGGTTCTACCTCTGGTGTTCGTGGACGTATTTTATTTTCTATTAGTGCTACTACCTCTACTAGAAATAACATTACATTCTATGTCAACTACCTAGAGAAAGCATCTGATAATGTCACAAGCACATTTACAGATGGAGAGACATTTACTTGTGAAGAAGATATAACCTATGCATCAACAACTATTGCTGCTGGAACTCCTCTTGCTCAGTTGTTGAACTCAAACTCTAACTCTAGAGGTTCTACTGCTAACATCGGTGCTGGTGTATACTTTGTTAGAGGATACTTTGTAACCGTTGCAGAACAGACAATTATTTTAGACCAGTATGGTACAAACCCATCCTACAAAGTAGGTCTAAAAGTAGAAGAGAGAATTATAACTGCTGACGAAGATGCGACTCTATATGATAACGCAATCGGTAGTACAAACTTCTCTGCACCAGGTGCAGACAGGTTTAAGATTAATCTTACATTAGTCAAGAAGATATTAACAGCACCTAACTCTGCTGACTTTATAGAACTTCTTAGAACTAACATTGGTAATATTGAGAAGAGGGTTGAACGTAGTGACCTTAGTTTTATTAATGATATACTTGCAACCAGAACAAAAGAAGAATCTGGTAACTACTACGTCAAGAAATTTAAAGTTGATGCTAGAGAAAACTTAGACGACGGATTCAATAACGGTGTCTATGCATCTACAGAATTAACATCAAGTGGTGTTGCTCCATCAGAGGAGAACATGTCTGTACAACTATCATCTGGTTGTGCTTACGTTCAAGGATATAGAACTGAAAGATTATCTACAACTTATACAGACGTAGACAAACCACGTACATTTGATACACAATCAAATCAGTCTCTAACATCAGACTTTGGTAACTTTATATTTACAACTAATCAGCATCAAGCACCTACGATGTATGAGACAGTTGAACTTAGAGATACATTGACATCTACACCTGGCGTTGCTGCTGGTAATGTTATTGGTGTGACAAGAGCAATCAACTTTACTTACGAATCTGGTGCACTTAATAATCAGACTACATTATATCGTACCAATATCATAGATACACAATTCTATGTAAAAATTGTTACAACAGGAAGTGTCACATGGACAGCGGGTAACTTACTATTCGGTGCAACATCTGGTGCTGTAGGTTTTGTTGTAAGCGGTAGTGGTACTACTGGATATCTCTACGAAACCAATGGAGAGTTTGTTGCAGGAGAGGTTCTAAAAACAAACAATGCAAGCGGTAGTACATTTGCTACGGTGGCTTCGGGTGGTGTAAGAAAATATGGTTTCGGTGATGTAAAATCATATGCATTTGGAACTGGTGGTACAGCAGATGCTGTATTAGATGTTAAGGTAGCATTGCCTGGCTCAGGTCCTATTCTTAGTGGTGTATCAGGAACTGGTACAAGTGCTACAGGAACAATCACATCTACGTTGTCTAACTTTGCGTCTCAATTGAGAATAGGAGACATCATAGAATTCTCAAACAATGACTTAGTACACAAAGCAACGATTACTGCAGTAACTAATAACTTTAGTTTTACAATTGCATCTCTAACATCAAACAACATTGCTAACGGTGCACTTACAAGTCCTGTTATTAGAACACGTCCAGAACTCAAAGAAGCAAACAAGAAGAGATTAATAACTCCTCTTGGTTTCAATGCTGTTAAGAATACAAATAATAACAACACACAGAATCCTGCAGGATTCTTTAGAATCAGTGTAAACACAACTGTTAATGGTAGTGGTGAAGCATCTGCAAATGCTGGTGCTGGATTACTATGGAAGAACGGTGCAGATAACGATGACTTCCAAGTTATCATTACATCTGGTTCTGGAGATGGAGATGTACTATCATCTGGTAATGGTTTTAGTATAAGTGGTACAAGTGCAAATACACAGACCATTGCACTAACAGGACTTTCTAATACAGGTGGTTCTGACACCATAACAATTATTGGTACAGTCTACTCATCTGATAGGTCAGCAAAAGCAAAGACCACAGAACGCATGAAGGTTCTTAAAATAGATGACACTACAGGTAGTGCTGTAAATGGTTTAACTACTGTTGCTGGTGGTTTTGGTACTAGAGTAGATGACACTTCTATCTCACTAGGAACTGGTGATGTATTTAAAATTAAGGCAATCTATGAGTCTAAGGATAGCAATGACCCAATCATTCCTAATTTCCAATACACAAACTTACTTGGAACTCTAGCAATAGATGACGTCATCACAGGTGACAGTTCTGGTTCTAGAGCAAGGATAGTTTCTACTACAAGTAACTATGTGTATTTCGTACCCATAGAAGATGACCAGTTTACAGAAGGTGAGACAATCACTGCACCTAATGCAACATTAAAGATTTCTACTGGTGGTATTACAAAAGGTTCTACAGATATAACAAGTTCATTTGATTTAGATGATGGTCAGAGAGACCAGTTCTATGATTATTCTAGAATTGTAAGAAAAGCAGGATTCGCTCCTCCTACACATAAGATAATTGTTATCTTCGATAGATTCCTTACAACTAATGGTACAAGTCCTTATACAGTAGACTCATACCCTACATCAGAGTATAAAATTATACCATCTTACACTAACGTAGAACTTAGAGATGTAATTGACTATAGACCAATAGTTCCTGAGTCATTGACAGGTTCTGGTTCTCAAGCATCACCATTTACACTTAGTGGAACTAAGTATTTTGATTTTAACAACAGAGCATTTACAGGAAACGAAACTGGATTGCCTGGTCTTGGTGATAGCACTATTCTTAGTCTACAATACTACCTACCTCGTATTGATAAAATCTTTATGAGTAGAGATAGCGTTATACAAATAGTAAAGGGTGCTCCATCTACTAGACCTCAAGCTCCAGAAGATATTGAGGATGCAATGCTACTTGCTACCTTGACATATAATGCATACGTTTTTGATGTAGAACAAGATGTCAGTATTGAGGAGACAAATTACAAGAGATATACCTTCCGTGATATCCAATATCTAGAAGATAGAATTAAGACATTAGAATACTATACACAACTATCATTGCTTGAAGGCGAGACAGCAAGCATGGAGATTAGAGACACTAGTGGTCTTAGCAGATTCAAAAATGGTTTTATAGTTGATAACTTTGCAAGTCTTGCTACTGCAGATACATTACATCCTGATTACAGAGTATCTACAGATTTTGAAGAAGGTTATTTAAGACCAGCACACTACACAACACAAGTCCCTCTATCATATAGTACAGCGTCACAGAATGTACAACAGACAGATGACATCATAACACTGCCTTACACATCAGAGGTTCTTATTGACCAACCATATGCATCAGCAGTAGAGAACGTTAACCCATTTAACGTCTTCACTTATGTTGGTGACATTGAGTTGTATCCTGAGTCAGATAACTGGATTGATACAACATCACTCAATCCTCTTCAAGGTCCTGTTGTAGAAGGTAACTTCTTAACTACAGTTAGAGAATACAATGCAGACCAAAATGGATTCTCACCTATACAGTGGAACTCATGGAAGACAACATGGACTGGTTCAAACACCACAAGACAAGTTGGTGCATGGAGAAGACATGGTAAGAGAAGAAACAGACGTGACAGAACTATTACCACTACTACAACAACTACTACAAAGCAAACAAGGACAGGTATAAGGTACAGAGTTACTCCTGTTATTGAACAGCAGTCACTAGGAAGTAGAGTTGTATCTGTAGAGCATATCCAATTTATGCGTTCTAGAAATATTGAGTTTACTTGTCAGAAACTAAAACCAAGAACAAAATTCTTTGCTTTCTTTGATGGTATCGCATTACCTAAGAAACTTATCACTCCTAAGATAATGGGATTGATTAAAGACCCATCTAGTGATGCACAAACAAACAGTATACCTTTCCAGATTGGTGAGACTGTACATGTCAAGAAGAGCAACGGTAAGTTTAGATTCAAAGCAAGAGTTGCAGCACCTAATGAGAACATGCAAATCAACCCTCTTGATGGTACAGATATTAGTGCTACAAATGACTATACATCTAACCTAGGGTTTATCAACATTGATACTAAGTCACTTGCAGACCAAGTTAAAGGTAGTTACTATGGTTCTCCCAAATTAAACGACTACTTGGTAGGAGAAACTAGTGGTGCAGTAGCAAAAGTATCTAACAAAGATATGATTACTGACAAGCAAGGTAATCTTAGAGGTTCATTCTTTATAGATGCACCTAACACTGCTGGTAATCTTAAATTTAAGACAGGTACAAAACTATTCAGACTAACTGATTCAGAAACCAATAACAGAACTGTTGGTGTATCAGATAGTAATGGTGAAGCAGAATTTGTATCATCAGGTCTTTTACAGACAACTCAAGAGACAATCATCTCTGTAAGAAATGCAAGAGTTACATCGGAAGACCAGTTTGATGCAAGAACATTAGTCAATGTATCATCTACATCAGTAAATGAAACAAGATACTGTGACCCATTAGCACAAACCTTCCTTATCGAAGATTCTTCTCTAGAAGGTGGTGTATTCTTAACTAAGATTGACCTATTCTTCTTTACTAAGGATGAAGAGATTCCTGTAGCACTAGACATCAGAACTGTAGAAAACGGTACACCTACACAAACAATTCTACCTTTCTCTAAGGTAGTTAAACAGGCAGCAGACGTATTCACATCATCAGATGCGTCCAAACCCACAACGTTCACATTTAAAGCACCTGTATTCATACCATACAGAACAGAGCATGCGATGATATTAACATCAGACTCTAATCAGTATAAGGTATTCATATCATTACTAGGTAAGGATGCTATTGATGCAGCACATCAGGGAGAGAAAATTTCTGAGCAACCATACATCGGTGTACTATTCAAGTCACAGAACGCATCTACTTGGACACCATCACAGTATGAAGACTTGATGTTCAAGATTTACAGAGCAGACTTTACACTACCAACGACAGCAGCACCTAGTAGACTTATGCTAGAGAACGCACAACTTGGTGAGCAAAATGGTGGATTCCTGAACCTTGCACCTAATACACTAAGGACAACTTCAGGTAGTGATGAAATTAGAGTATTCCATAGTAATCATGGTATGCAGTCTGGACTAAACTATGTCAAGATGTCAGGAGTTATCTCTGAGGTAGCAGACACCACAATAAACATGGGTGGTGGATTTGATACTACATCTACATCATTGACTGTCACAGATGCTTCTCAGTTCCATACAACAATCGGTGGTTCTGCTGTTAGTTCATCTAACTTAGGATTCATCAGAATACGTGGTACACAAGAAGACGGTAGTGGCGATGAGATAATTGCATACGAAGGTATTAGTGGTAACGTTATCACAATCAACTCATCTGGTAGAAATCACAATGGTACATCAGGTTCTGGTACTGGATTTGCACATGCAAACAACGCAGTAGTAGAATGCTATAACTTTGATGGCATACCTCTTACATTAATCAATACGACTCATAATTCTACAACTGGTGGACTTATATCACTCAACAGTCCTCATAGTTATAATCTTAAGATTACAAATAAGACTGCCACATCTGGTATTACTGGTGGTGGTACAAACGTGGTTGTATCACAGAACGTTCCATGGGATGCTCTTACACCACAGATACAGAGTCAACTAGAACCTAGAACTAGCATGGTTGCTAGAGCACTAGGAACATCTGGAACCTCTTGCGGACCTTTCCCTGCTGGAACGACTGCAGAGACATCATTCATTAAAGATACAATATATGAGGACATCACTATTGGAGAAGAGAACTACTTCACTAATACTAAGGTGATTGCCAATGAATTGAATGAAATCAACAGAATGAACAGCACCAAGTCATTTACTATGGAGTTGAACCTCTCATCTGAGGTATCACACTTATCACCTGTAATTGATTTGACTAGATGTTCAATCATTACACATGCTAACCAATACAACAACATCGAACCTACTGCTGGTATCGGTGGAGAGTGTGCGGGTAACTACATCACTAAGGTTGCACAACTAGAGAAGAGTGCTACTGGACTTAAGGTTATGCTTGCTGCAAATACCTTTGAACAGTCTAAGATTGTCGTGATGTTTAAGTTGGTTCCTGTTGGTTTTGCTGGAAACCTAGATGAACTAGAATTTAGATACTTTAATAGTACAGGTGTACCAGACATCGGAAGATTAATTCCACAGAATGATTTGGAAACATTTACAGATTATGAGTATACCGTAGAGGATACAGATGAGTTTGATGGATTCCAAATTAAAATCAGTCTACTCGGTTATGACCAACCATACATACCTAGAGTTAGAGACTTTAGAGGAATTGCTCTAGCATGACGGAGTTAATTCCTGTAGAGGGTCATACTACTCTAGGTAGAGACCCAAAGTCTAATGCGATAGTGAATACGGACTCTACTGGGTATGAGGCGTATAAGAAAGCACGTGCTGCTGCAAAGAAGAAGGATAGAGAGTTAGAAGAAGTGAAAGCAGAACTTGATGAACTTAAAGAAATAGTAAGGGGGTTAGTGTCCAAAGACCATAAATAATCCTAAGCTAAATAATATAGGAATACTATTGTCTTATGGCATCTGCTATATCAAATTTAATAATTTATCAGGGTGCTGATTTTGTTACCGATTTCACAATCGAGAATGATAACGGTACGTTGTTTGACCTGTCTGGTTACACAGTTGCATGTAAGATAAAAAAACACTACACAAGTAGTACGTCCACAACAGTAACAGGTGCAATATTGTCACCAGCTACTTCTGGACAAATCCAATTATCTCTTGGTAACTCTGTTACGACTGCAATGAAGGCAGGGAGATATGTATATGATGTCGTTATTACTTCTACTACTGGTCAAAAAACCAGAGTATTAGAAGGTTCTGTAAGCGTACTTGAAGGAGTAACACTCTAATGGCAAGGTTAAGATTCGGGGATCAATCGGTTCCAAAAGTTACACGTGTCGCTGCTGGTGGCGGTGGTGGTTCACTAGGAGGTCTGTCAGACGTAGATTTGACGGATACATCGCAAGGTGGATTAGCGAATGGATCTATTCTTGTATATGACGGGACTAATACAAAATTTGTAGCAACAAACGTTTTGAGCAACGTAACAATTAATGGAGGTAGCTTCTAATGGCATCAAATATCCTAATTAAAAGGAGTACGGGTTCTGTTGCACCAGGCACAATTACCTTTGGTGAATTAGCCATTACGACTGGTGCGAACGGAACGCAAGCAAATAGTGGTGACCGTTTGTTCATAGGGGACAATAACGGTGCTGCACAGGTTGTAGGTGGTAGATATTTTATGGACATGCTAGACCATGTTCATGGGACACTTACAGCTGACTCATCTGTCATAGTTGACAGTAATTCAAAAATAGATCAGTGGAACGTTGACGACATTACTCTTAATGCAAATGTCATAACAACCTCGACCACTGACGCAGACTTGATCTTCCGTGCCAATGGCACTGGAAAACTCGTCATAGAAGACGGGCAAGAACTTGAGTTTGGTACAACTGGTGATGTAGAACTAGTCTTTACAGACGGTGATGCAGCATTGGACATCAAGAGAGCAGCTGGTTCTCCTGATTTACGTATCCAAGATGACATGCGTTTGTACTTCGGTACTAATAAAGACGGTGGCATTCGTTATGATGAAACTACTCTAGACAAAGTAAGAGTAGATGGAGCAGATTGGGAGTACGATAATGGAGTTTCCATTAAAATTTCCGATACTACTGCTTCAACAAATAGCACATCTGGGGCATTACAAGTCGTTGGTGGAGCGGGTATCGCTGGCAAAGCTTCTGTTGGGTCTCTTCTCGTTGAAGGAGATGCTACAGTTGGTGATGCGGGTGGCGACAGTCTGACTGTTAACTCTACCACTGTATTTTCTAATGGCGTCACATTCAACGGAACGACCAATATCAATGCTGATATTGCTCAAACAGGACAATTCACAATCGACAGTTTGAAACTGGACGGTAATGTAATCTCTACTACCTCTGGTACAGAGATGATTATTGACCCATTTCCAGCTGGGGGAGACGCAGAAGGTCTAGTTATTATTAAAGGTGATCTACAAATTGATGGTACAACCACAACTGTTAACAGTGCATCAATGTCTGTTAACGACCCAACAATCGAATTAGGAGACCCAACAACAGTATTATCATCTGATGGTTCTACTTCTAGTGGTTCAACTACAATCGTTGTTGACAAGGTTACAGGAATTGCTGCAGGAGACGCAATCACTGCTGCATCTGGAATCGCTGGTGGCACAACAATTTCAAGTATCAACACTGGTACTAAGACACTTACATTATCACAAGCAACTAATGCAATCATTGCATCTGGTACTCAATTAACCGTAACAAGATCAAGCAACGACGCACTTGACCGTGGTGTTAAAGTTCACTACTACACTGGTGCTGCTGCTAAATTTGGATTCTTCGGTTATGATAGAACTGGAGGTGCAGATGGTAACGGTGCATGGACATTCATTGAAGATGCAACCGATACAGGAACAGTTTTCGGAGTAAATGGTAACCGTGGTACAGTTGTACTAGGTGACCTTGAGTTAGATACTGACTTAGAAGTACAATTCGGTGGTACAGGTGCAAGTCAATTTGTACAAAACGGTATTGTATACGGAAACAACGCTGGTGCATTACAAGTAACCTCTGCTGCTAACATGGCATCACCTGGCACAGGCGATGATGCTACAACTTCATTCCAAGTATTAACAGTCACAGCGGCTGGCGTACCTGTATGGAGTAATACCCTCGATGGTGGAACATTTTGATCCTTAATTAAACATGAACGTACAAATTGTTATTAACACATTACAGAAAAAAATCTCTGACCTGACTTTAACAAATGTGATGCTGGAAGCTCAAATCGCTGATTTGCAAGCACAGTTAAATACTATAACCGAACAAAATCCTAATGAGACTGCTTTAGATGGCAACGAGAATCAAACTGAAGAGGTCGAGCACAGCGTCAGCAGCTCCGACGACTTCGACACTCCTTGATGGAGAAGTTGCGGTAAATACCGCAGACAAAAAAATATATGTTAGAGACGGTTCAAATATTGTTGAAGTCGCTAACGCTGAACCCGCAGTTGGTGAAATCACCACTGCGATGCTTAATGCTGACATTACAAATGGTCAGGGTAAGACATTTTATGTTGCAACGGTAGGTTCAGATAATGACTTGCTAGGTAATGGTGGTAATAATGGTAAACATCCAGATACACCATTTCTAACGATTACAAAGGCACTTACTAAGTGTAGTTCTGGTGATACTGTAGTCATTGCACCTGGCGAATATCAAGAAGTATTTCCAATTACAATACCTGACGGTGTAACCGTTCGTGGTACTAATTTACGTTCGACAATTATAAAACCAACCAATGCTACGCAGAGTAATAATGCGATAGTATTAAATGGAGATTGCCATGTCTCCGATTTTACATTAAAGGATTTCTTGTATGCTAGTGGTGCTGACACTGGATACGGTTTTGTTATTGGTTCATCAATGGACTCTACTACAAGTCCATATGTAGAAAGAGTTACAGTCTCGACAAAAGGTAGTGTAGTTTCTAGTAGTGACCCTTATGGATTCTCGCAGGGTGATGCTGGTAGAGGTGCAAAACTAGATGGTGCCAATGTAGACTCTAATTCATTAAACGCATCCGTACTATTCAACGAGTGTACATTTATTACACCTGGTAGTGTCGGATTATACATGACCAATGGTATAAGAGTTGAGTGGTTAAACTGCTTCAACTACTTTGCTTCTATTGGTGTACAGGCAGTTCAAGGTGCTACAGGTAAATATGGCACAGGACAAACAAGATTAAAACTAGGTGGAACTAGTGGAACATTCTCCACTAATGAAGTTACATATCAGTTAGAAGATGGTTTCCAGTCAGGAACGTATGCAAGAGCAGGAACAACAGTTACACTGACTCGTACTGCACATGGTTTAGTATCTAACGATTACATCTATGCAGACCATATCAGTGGTGGTGCTACAGATAACTTCTATCAGATTACAAAGGTAGACAATAATACATTTACATATACTGATAGTTCATCAGGAACTATTGCAGCGGGCAACGTAACTTACAAGAAAGCAGTTGGTCGTGGTGTTGTAGCATCTAACGATGGTACATACGTTTATATTACAGGTAAGGGCACTGGAGAGTTTGTATCCACAACTAAACCAGCAAAGACATTAAGTAGATTTGGTGACACACAGATTGATACTGGACAGAGCAAGTTTAGTGGTTCATCTATCATCTTTGACGGTACTCAGGATAACTTACAAGTTCCTACTAATGCAGACTTTGGATTTGGTACTGCAAACTGGACTTTAGAGGCATTTATACGTCCTGCTAGTGTGACAGGTACACAGCGTATCTTCGACCTTAGAAACGCTTCTGCTACCGATACAGCACCAACTGTATACATGGATGGTACAGCACTAAGATATGCTGTAGGAAATACATCTCAAATCAATGGTGGAACATTATCTGTTAATACATGGTATCACGTTGCTGTTTCTAGAAGTAATGGTGTTACAAGATTATTCTTAGATGGTACAGAGTTAGGTTCTAGTTACACTGACACAAATAATTACGGTGACACAAAACCTGTTGTCATTGGTTCTAACTATGACACAACATCTCCTGCTGAAGCATTCAACGGTCATATTGATGAAGTAAGAATCAAGAAAGCACAAGGTTCATACTCTGGTAACTTTACTCCTACAACTAGTGAGTTCACATCAGACCTCTTTACTGTATTACTATTACATGGTGGTGGTAATGATGCTACTACAATTTTTACAGATAGTTCTGGTGGAACCAGTGACATCCGTTCTAGTGGTGGTGACTCTGCTACTGTTGTAACCACTGCAGATTATTCTGCATTTGGTGCAGAGATGCGTTCAGTTGCATCTGCATGTGTATACGGTAATAAAGGTGTACAGGCAGACGGTGCTGGTACAAAACTAATTTTAACTGCACATAACTTTGGTTATGTTGGAGCAGGTCCTGACTTTACCAATGACCCATCTCTAGCAGTACAAGCAAATGAGGTAGAAGAACTTAATAGTGGTAAAGTTCTATATTCATCTACAGACCAAGACGGTGACTTCCGTGTAGGTGATGCATTTACAGTAGACCAAGAAACTGGTAATGTTCAATTCCAAGCAACATCATCAGCTCAGTCAGCTGCAAACATTACATTAAGTGATGAGACAGGTACTACAAACATATATCCTGCATACGTTGAGACAGGTAACTTACGTCTTGCTGGTAACAGTTTAACATCTACTTCTGGTAAGATAATCCTTGACCCAGCTGGTGATGAGGATATTACTCTTAATGGTCAGGTAGTTGCACCTGAGAACATATACTTTGCATCTAATAGACTAGCATCTATTCTAGGTACAGGTAACTCATCTTGTGCATTTACAGTTGGTTCGTATACACAAGCGGGTTTCTCCTCTTATGGTATTTTCTCCAACAAAAACTTTGCGATAAACAAAAAGGCATTAAACCTTACAACTGGACTTACTATTGTTAATGAGGGTACAGCATACGATGCAGGGCAATACAACGCTCCTTTACTATCAAACCCAGACCAAGTTGCAACAGCGACTGCTACATTAGCAGCTAATGGTTCTATTGGTGTAGTTAATGTTACTAATGAAGGTAATGGTTTATACATCCAAACACCTGACGTCACAACTAACATAACTCCTGTCACAGGTAACGTAAGTTTCATTGTTAGTTTAGGTACAGGTGCAAGAGTTGCATCTCTTATTATAGTAAGTGGTGGTTCTGGATACAGTTCACCAAACTTAACTCTAAGTGCACCTCCAGCAAAAGCATTTGATGCTAACTCTGCCATATCTACAGCAGCAAACACAATTACATTTACTCAATCTGATTTTGTAAATGGCGATGCATGTACTTACGATAATAATGGTAACTCAGACTTAAATGGTCTTGTTAATGGTAACACTTATTATATTGTAAACAGAGATACAACAAATAATACTTTACAGTTATCAGCAACATCTGGTGGTTCTCCAATATCATTAACTGCTGCTGCAACTCCAAATGAAATACACAACCTTGTTGGTATAACTGCCACCGCAACAGCAACAGTGACAAGTGGTTACATTAGTGCAATCACTATTACAAACAGAGGTTCTGGATATGTAACTGGTGCTGCACCAACTCTTACAATCAGTGAGACAGGTGCTGGAATTACAGACGCATCAATTACTGTAAACCTTGGTAGTGAAGTAAGGTCAATACAAACAACTGGTACTGCGGTATTTTCTACCACACCATCACTAGTAATCACTGCAAACACTAACGACCCTAATGGTTCTGGAGCAGCTGCGACAGTTGCAAACATGACTTATGCTGTTGCAAGTGTTACATTAACTGGTGCAGGATATGGATATTCACAGACACCTCAAGTAAGTTTTGTTGGAGCAAATACTAACGCTGCAGTTGCTAGTGCAACTCTAGACACAGAATTAGGTCAGGTATCAGAGATTACATTGACATCTGGTGGTGAAGGATATTCAACCGCACCAACAGTCCAAATCAATGGTGGTTCTGGTTCTGGAGCACAGGCAAGTATTACTGTCCTACCTTTTGGTGGTAATATTTTATCTGGTGGTTCTGGATATGCAGTTGGAACTTATCAGAACGTAACTTTAAATGGCGGAACAGGAACGGGTGCTACTGCAACTCTAACAGTTGCTGGATTATCTGGAACAATCACTACTGCTGGTACAGGTGGTACAGAAGGAACATATCAACAAATAGACATATACCCAAATTCTCCTGCAGCAACATATCCAGTAACGGTACAAAACCGTGGACTATTAGAATTTGATTCTACTGGAGGAATAACTGGAACTGCTGCAGTTGGCGACACAGCAACTGGTGCAACATCAGGTGCTACTGCAACTGTATCTTATGTCGATAGTGCAGGACAGTTTGCATACTATGTTATCTCATCATTAGCAAACGGACCTTTCCAACAGGGTGAGACAGTCAACTTTACATCTGGTGGTAGTGGAAGTTTAGTACAAGCACCCGTTGAGACATACAGATATTTCATAGACACAGGATCAGGTCCACAAGAAGCACCAGCTTTGACCTTTGTAAGGGGTAACACATATCGTATGGATATGTCTGATAGTAGTAATACAAATCACCCAATATCATTTGATGCTATTACATTAGCAGATACTGCAAACTATGCTATCAGAGAATATGGAACGCCAGGTACTGCAGGAGCATTTGTAGACTTTGTTGTTCTACAAAACGCACCTACAAGCACAGGCACTGTTTACTATACATGTACAAGTCACGGACAGTCTATGTCTGAGAGTTCCTACATCACAATTACAACTGGTGCTGCTGGTGTATATGGTGTTGGTGGACAAATAGATGTTACTGTTGGTGGCGGTGGTGCAGTTACTGCTGTTGCATTCTCAACTGGTGGACAAGGAACTGGTTGGAAGGCAGGAGACGTAGTTAAAGTTGGAAACTCATCATTAATAGGAAACACAACTGGATTTACATTTACTGTAAGTGCTAACGATACAAGTATTAGTTCAGTAACTGACATTGTATCATCAGGTAGTGGATATACTGTAGGTGACGTTCTTACTGTTGATGATGCTGACGTAGGTTCTGGTGGAGGTTCTGGATTCCAGTTTACTGTTACTAAGGTAGGTTATATATTCTCTGCAGTATTATCATCTGGTGGTTCTGCATTCTTCCAAGGACAAGACATAGTATTTGATACCACAAACTTCAATGGTTTAGGTGATAATGGTAGTAACTTTGCATTAAAAGCAAATACCATTGATACTTCTGAGGTTACAACGATTGCTGCAGATGGTTCTTTAAAATCTGCAGAATATGGATTCTCAGAAACTGGTATTCTAACTTGTGGTTCTGGAGCATCAACAACAAGTACATTATCCAATGATACATTAACAACTGGTACTGCAACATTACGAGGAGACTTGACTGGACAGGCAGGAGCAAGTTTCAGTACAACATTAACTGTAGGAGGATTGACAACTCTTAACGGTGACTTGACTGCAAATGGTGCAACTAACTTTGTTGACAATGCTAAGGTAAAATTACAGAGTGGTACAGCTGCTGCACCAACTCTTGTTCTAGCATCAGAAGATACAACTGGTTTCTACAGGTCTGCTGCTAACGAATTTAGTTTCTCTGTAGCGGGTGTACAAAAAATTAGATTAGGTGCAGTTATTGATACTGCTACACCTTTAACTGTAGATTCATTACTAGGTGCAACAAATCCTTACTTTAAGGTTGACCCTGCTACAGAAACAACAGTTATAGGTACTGTACAATCTGCCTTATCAATAAACAATGCTACTGAAATTAGTGCTGTAGGTGCTGACCAAAACATTGATATTACTTTTACACCAAAAGGAACTGGTAATCTTGTTCTAAAAGGTGGTACAGATATATTATTCTCAGTAACTGATGGAACCACAGAGCAGTTTAGTATAAACAGTTTAACTGGTGATACTGATATTAAGGGTAACTTAGAAGTTGATGGTGCATTAAAGATTCAAAGAAGCACAATCAATAACTCTGATACAGGTGGAACATCATCATTTGGTGAGGTTGTTACATGTACAGTTACAGGAACTGGGTCTGGATATACAAACGGTAGTTACAGTAGCGTAACATCTACATCAAACGGAAAGGGTACTGGAGCAACATTTACAGTTGTAGTTTCTGGAGGTGCAATTACATCTGTAGTTCCAACAGCATCTGCTAGAGGTTCTAACTACTACATTGGTGATACAATAACACTTGACTCAGGAGCAATCGGTGGTGGTTCTGGAAACACTGTTACTGTTACTGACACCCAAGGTCAAGGTCTTGTATTGAAACCAGCAGGAGGAAAGAGTGTTTGGGTTAACAGTACAGGTGCATTTATAATTCCATCTGGTACAACTAACCAAAGACCAAGCACCGTAGATAGACTTGCGGGTGCAATTAGATTCAACAGCACACAACAACAGTTTGAAGGATACAATGGAAATGACTTTGTATCTCTAGGTGGTGTTCGTGACGTTGACCAAGATACTTACATATTAACTGAGTCTTCACCAAACGCTGACGAAGATACATTTGAGTTCTTTGCTCAAGGTGTTAATTGCTTATCACTTGATAAAGATAAGTTTACTCTTAAGAATGCAAAACAATTTGACGTACCTGGCACAGCAATCTTTAACGGAACCGCTGCTGGTAACCCATTCTCAGTTACATTCCAAGGTGCTAACATAGCATCCTTTAGGTCTAAGAAAGACTTTGAAGTTGCTAACGGACTAAGACTAAGAGGAGTTCCTACACAAGGTACAATAGCAACGATTGGAACTGAGACATCAAGCACTGGTGCTTATGGTGTATCACAAACATATAACGGTGTGGTATCAACTGGTCAGTTTGAAGGTACAGGAGCAACATTCAATGTCACCACTAATGGAAGTGGAAACATAGACCAAATAAACATCGCAACTGGCGGTAGTAACTATGAAACTGGAGAAATCATTACAATTGGTGGTGACTTACTTGGTGGTGCTACTCCTGCAAATGATGTCACTTTCCCAGTTACAGCACTCTCAAGCACTAAGAGTCCATTTGCAAGACTTGATGTTATTCAGCAAGATTATGTAACTCAATTAGATTCCAAACCTTTCGTTAGTTTGGATGCTAACGGTGCACAGGCAGCATGGAAAATCAACAGAGGATGGAACGGTGGTACAGAAAGTTACCTAACAGTCTTTGATTCTACTGCTGATTTTGTTGAACTTGATGACTGTAGAGTAGAGGGTGGACAGTTAACATCATTTACTGCTAACACTGCTATCACACAATTTAATAAGACAACATTCAAAGGTGCGAAGACATTAGTAACTATAGAAAGTAACGATGGTAAAGTTCATATGTTGGAGATTACATCTATATGTGCTGCAGCAGGAACTACTGCACATGCCACCGTAACAAACTCAGTAACATCTGATAACGACCTAGTTGATGCATCAATTGCTGTTGCTGGTACTAACGTTAATATCACGCTTACAAAATCTAGTGCAGCAACCTCGTCCACATCCTTTACTGGTAGATTCACAACTACAAAGGTCAAGGTATAAATAACCCATAGGTATTATAAAATCATGCCAATAAAGAACTTTTCATCTATAGGAGGATACGCAGTTGCTGCAACTGAAGTATTGAACACTTCTAAAGCTCTGAAAAATATCTCTGCAATGCACATGGTGAGTGACCACTTCACCGACGCTAACAAAGATATCTTTATTCTTAAAAGACAAACTGATGCTGCTAACAACACACAGCAATTGTCTTTAGATGGCAACACTCCTATCGCTACAAACACACCACCATTAGTAAATGACTCTGTTTCATTTGCTACTGCAACTGTATTTGGTCAGGAGACTACAAATAACACCTATGTGTACGCAGCAAAATTTGATATTATTATAACCACGACATCAGGCGGTGTCCCTACTGCAGTAGTTTCTAACGAAGTAGTAGTCAGAAACAATCCGCCAGGTCAAGAAACATGGAATGTAGTTCCTGCAGCAATTCAGATTGGTGGAGTGCCTTTCTTTACGTTCCAAGTCTCCAGTGTGACTTCCAGCTCAACTGTTAAGTGGGTTGGTATTCTAGATATAACAGTCGTATCATAACCTTATAGGAACGAGATGAGTTTAAAGTTTAATGTAGACCAGCAGAGGATAGAAGCATCTGGGTCTAAAGCGACAGGAAACTGGGTAAACGCCACGTACAGCAGAACGTCTGGTGGGGTGGGTAATATTGTTTCGGTTGCACATGGCATAATAGGATCAGATAAATTATACATTGACTTTACTAGTGGTGGTGAAGTAGATGGAGAGTTTACAGTAACTAAGGTAGATGACGATAATTTAAGTTTTGTAGGTTCAGCAAATAGTATAATTACAGCGGGTGCGACTCTAGCATATAAGAGAGTTCGTTCATTAAGTATTCAAGGTGATGAGGTTATTGAGGTATCTGTTGGTACAGGTGCATTAGAGAAAGACGCATTATTCATAAACAAAAACGCACAGGAAAACGTTCGTGTTGGTATCAATACTAATAATCCTGAGTTTGAACTCGATGTTGAGGGACAAATTAGAACGACTCGTTCTATCATTTCTGATACTGCACAGGTTACAAACCTTGATATCAGTACAATTGTTAACCCTTCATTGAATCTAAGAGCACCAAACTTAGTTAACTTTGAAGATACAGACGTCACAAGTCCTACATTTGGAACTACATTCTTCCCAAGTGCTGATACTCCTCCTCTGACTGACCAGTCAAGAAGGATTGCTACCACTGACTTTGTATATAAAGTTGCTACTAATGACACTGGTGGTCGTGTATACGTATCATCAACCATTGGTTTAGATACAAACGATGGTCGTTCTGCAGCAAGACCTGTAAAAACTATCAAGAAAGCAGCACAGATTGCTTACGGATTGCAGAAAGCAGTTCCAGACCCATCTGATGAATACGTTTCTATTATTGTATCTGGTGGTGAATACTTTGAAGATAACCCAATCTCACTTCCTAGAAACTGTTCACTGATTGGTGACAACCTTCGTCGTGTTATTCTAAGACCACAGAATGCCGATAGGCATATGATCAAGGCGTCTAATGAAACATACATCAATGGTGTTGTATTCAGAGATGCACTACAAAATTCCTCTGACCCACAGAGTACAGTTATTCATACATGGAAGTTTGCGTTTGTGTTTGATGACAAACAAAGACTTTACTATGAACCAGAAGTACGCCAGATCCCTGCAGTTGCTGGCGAAAAGTTTCGTGGCCAAAACATATTTAAGGTTACCTTTAACAATCACACAGGTAATAACACATCTTTACAGACAGGCTACTTTGTACAAGGTGGATCATCAGGTACACTTGGTACAATTCAGACAGTTAACTTTACAGGTCCTGTCGCATCTCCATACTCAACTGGTAATGTAACGATACTAATTACGTCAGGTGTTAACGACGTATTCCAAGACGCTGAGAAAATATTCTATGATTCAGTTGCTGCAAATATCATAACTGATCTCAATAACGCTGGTGTATCAGATAGATTTGACGTTGTAGATGCTGAGTCATTAAGACCAGAATTAGAAGTTATATCTAACCAAATCTATCAGCACACTGTTGATGCTGAGAGAGAATTCGTCACATTTAAAGGTAGTACAAACTTTATTGATGTTGCTCTAGACAGAATTACACTTACTGCACACAGATATAAAACAGGTGCAGCAGTATACTATAGTAAAGACGAAAACCTCAATCCTCTGCCAGGTTTAATTGACACCACTGTCTACTATGTCAGAGTTATTGATGCAGATACTATTGAATTATATGACACTCATGCTAACGCTGTAAACCTTAGCGTAACTCAGGGTAGAAAAGACATCACAAATGTATCTCCTGACGATAGTTTCCATGTATTTGAGTCTGGTAATATAATGCCAGAAGCAAATAATATCTTTATTGATAATCATTTACTATCAACTGGAGAAGGCATCATATATCGTGCTGGAAAAATGGGTGCGATAGGTGGTCTTGTTGATGGCACTGCATATTTTGTATATAAAGAAAACGATGATTATATCAGATTAGCAGCATCTGCTGCTAACGCAACACAGAAGAATGCATCTGGTGCTGATGATCCTATTACAATTGATATAACAAGTGCTGGTAAGGGTTTCCAAAGATTTGACATACAGGAAAGAGTCTTATCAATCACAACGATTGACACATCACTGAACACTGTAGCAACTTATAACGGTCCTATCTTTACACTTGCAAGTTCTAGTACAAGTTCTGATTTCCATGACTATGAGGTTGGACAAGAAGTTCAAGTATATGGTTTCCAAAACTCTGCAATAGATTTCGGTACATCAACAAATACTAACTTTACAATCTCTGGTGGAGAGATTACAGTTACTGTATCAAGTGTTGACAATACAAAAACAGGAACATTATTTGCTAACTGGGCATCTCTAACTGAAGCGGGTATTACATTCAACTTCCCTGCTGGTTTTGAGAGATTTAGTAAGACATATAATATTGATGGATTCACTCAAGGTTCTGGAACTCCTACATTACCATCAAACACTGATTTAGGTTTAGGTGTTGCTAGGTACAACAGTTCTAACTTGACTGTAACCTTTGTTCTAAAGCAAGCAAATATTGATACTGCTAGCGATGTAACAACTGGTTCTGGTTCTGGCGTTAGTATCTTAGACAACCTTGAAGACCTCAATGGTAGAAAATACATCACACATCGTATTGAACGTGCTGATGGTTTCTCACTACAATTTGTTATTCGTGGAAACATATCACAGGTTGGTGCTTCTATCAACCCAACTGGTGACCAAACAGTTGTATCATCTTCTAACTATGTACTAGCATCCTTGAGGAACTCTCCTTATGGATTTACTGCTATTAATCAGAGTGATAGATTCTTAGATGGTGCTGAGGCAATCAAGATAAACCAAGAATTTATTGCACAGGAGGCAGTAGCATATGTCAAATATTATTATGAATCATCCGCTACTCGTACTAATGCACTTACTATTGGTGGAACAAATTTCGGAGTAGCAGCAGATACTATTGCGAAGAAGATGACATCATGGTCTGTATCAGGCGATGATTGTACAATTATTGTACAGAGAGGACATAACTTATATCCAAACTTTAGTCAGCATACACCTACTGGTGCAACATACACACCTGGCACTGGTGTATTTGAAGTAACCATAGCAAACCATGGTTTCCAAAACGGAGACTTAGTTAAGTTTGATGCTGGTGCGTTTGTATTTGAATGTGACACCGACTCTCGTGCAACTAAACATCCATATCCTAGAGGTAGTGACCCTGCATTTGACAAGTGGTTAAAGATATCAAACAAACAAACTAATACATTTGAAGTTAACGTTGGTGTATCATCTGACACTTCAACACATTATTTTGTAAGTGCTGGTGCTAACTCAGTTAAGAAAGCAATCACAGAAATTACTATTGCTAACTCTGGTAACGCAGTAGTCAATGGTACTCATGGTCTTAAGGACATTATTGACGACAGAAAATTTGTTGTAGACCTAGCAAACAATACTGCTAATGGTCAGACAGGAACTGTTGGTACATTTACAGATTTACAGAAACCATTTAGAACTCCAAACAGCATACCAGTAGATAACAAGTATGCTGATGCTGCAGAGTTACTATTTGGTAACGCAGATATGATTGCAGATTATGCAGTCAATAAAATGCTTGCTGCTAATAGTGGTTACACTATTCCTACAGGTAGTACAGCATGCTACGATGATGTTAGAGACTTCATACAGAAAGCACTTGCACACAACTTAAAGTGGGGTGGAAACGATAGAGTCTATGACCAAGCAAAATTCTATATTGATCCTGGTTTCTCACTAACAAGAGACCGTTATGTAGAAGTATTCAACAATGCAAAAGATGCATGTATCTTAGCATCAAGAAATCTACCAATACATCGTTATGGTAACTCAACAAAATTACAATACTATCATACTCTTACATTAGATACTCCTGCACAAACTGTATCTGGTTATGCTGCAACTCTAATTCTTAAGAACTTAGACTTGATTGCATTTGAGTCAGTTCAACGTTACAACATAGATAACCCATCACACAATGTGCCTGGTGGAAATCAAAACTGTATAGATGACGTTAGTGATTTTGTACGTACTGTAGTTTACAACTTAGCACATGGTGGAAATGAGCAAGTATATGATGCAGCACAGTTGTATACAAACTCTACACACCTTGATGGAGAAGAAACAGAATCACGTGCAGTATTTGCAATAGCAAAAGCAATTGCTAAACAAGCAGCTGCTAGTGAGACAATTACCATAGAGGGTAATCACGGATTTACACAGGTAACTGACAACAACAATAAAGGAACAACTGTAGAGCAAAATTTAGTAGATGGATTCTTCACAATCCTTGATACTGCTATTGCTAACGACAATATGTCACATGCTACTAGAACGGTTGCAACAGCACCTTCTTGTGCAAATGTCGTATCATCAATTACAACCTTCTTCAACACCGTTACAACAGCGTTAGGAAGCGGTTCTACTGCTGGTAGTGTATCATCTGTTACACGAACTGCTGCACCTGGCGACCAACAGTGTATTGATGACGTAATGAAGATTTGTCGTGCGTTCCAGTTCGACTTACGTTACGGTGGAAACTCAGCAATTGTTGAGGCAGCAAACCTCTATATCTCTAGTGGTGCAATACAATACCTAGACAACGAGGTACAGTATAGTCGTGCAATGTTCGCTGCAGCAAAAGAACTATCAATAGACGCAATAAGAAATAATTTAGAGACTGGTCAGTTCTCACAAATACCAATTACATCCAATGGTTCTATTACTGTAGATTCATCTGCACCTGAGTGTGCTAATGTTGTATCTGCATTGACTACAAACTGGGGTATATTAGATAACGTATTATCAAGTGCTACAGCATACAGTGGTGCAATTACAAATCCTGACCCAGTAATTACTGAACAGGATCAATCATCATATTCGTTCCCATTAGGAAATGTACACTTAGACCTTCCAATCATTGAAGCATCTCCATACATTCAGAACTCTTCACTTATATCATTCCTTGGTGGTTCTGGTTGTGAGATTGATGGTGCTAAGGTTGCTACACCAAACGTACCTAGAGCTGGTTTAAAACAAAACTCACAGGGTGCTACTGTTGCACAGTTTGACCCACAAGGTAAGTCAATGGTTGCAAACGCATTCACCATTATATGTTTTGGTGGTACTGCGTACAACATCAGTAATGATGGTTACACACAGTTGGTTTCTGTGTTTGCTATCTTCTGTCAAGATGGTATCTTAGTACAGTCTGGTGGTTATGCATCTGTTACAAACTCTGCATCTAACTTTGGTACTTTCTCACTACGTGCTACAGGATTTAGAGCAGAAGCATACACATTTGACGTCGGTGTTATTGATTCTATTACAGAAGACGTCGATGGAAATGGTACACCAACAGGTAGACAAGTTATCCAAGTATCTGGTACATCATTAACAAACATACCTATTGAAGATTACATCATCAAGATTGATGGTCATAGGTCATCTGACCTTGCTGTAGAGCATATAATTCTAGAAACAGAATTGGTTTCTGGTTCACCTGGCACACAGATTGTTGCTAAGATTAAGACCAACAGGTCAATGGACTTTACCAATATCAGTAATGGTAATAGGTATCAGTCATCTAACGATTCTGGATTTGTTGCTGGAAGTTTAGCACTATCAAATCTAGTAAGTTTAGGTATTAAATTCCATAGACCATCTGTATGTAACTCATCATCACACACTTGGGAATACGCTGGTTCTGGTAACACATATGCTGCATTACCTCAGAACGGTGGTGTTGGATTAGGAAGTGCATTTGAAGCAGCAGAAGAACAATTCGGTCAGGTTTATACATCTGGTACGAACGAATTTGGTGACTTCAAGGTTGGTAATTTTGTTACTATCTTCAACAGAACTGGTGCTATTAGTTTCGTTGGTACAGTTGCAATCTCAGAACTTACATCTATCAAGATTGTTGGTGGTGACATTACAATTACAGGATTCTCTGCTGCTGATACACTTGGTGGTACATTCGCATCTGACTCCTTACTACCTACACAGGCATCTGTTAAAGATTATATCTCTAACAACTTAGGACCTTACCTCAACCAACCATTCTCAACAAACGCAGTTCCATCTGCACTGGTTCAGTTGACATCAAACGGTAAGATTAACATTGACCAGATTCCTGCCTTACGTCCATTTAATATTACATCTGTTGCATCACAGGCAGAAAGACTTGCGATTGAAGACGCAAACGCTGGTGATATTGCAATACAAACATCTGCTACTACATTCTCTGTAGCATCTTCATCAGTCAATACTGGTGCGGACACAATTACAATTACTGGACACGGTACATCAACTGGAGACCAGTTGACATACACAGAGGGTTCATCCTCAATCGGTGGTCTTGCAACAAATAACGTTTACTACGTTATCAAGATTGATGATAACACAATCAAACTTGCTGCAACAACATCAAATGCTAACTCTGGTGCTGCGATAACATTATCAAGTCAAGGTTCTGGTACTCATCAATTTGTAACCGCTGGTGTTGCTATCTCTTACATCTTAGAGAATGACTTAGAGAGTCAGTTCTTAGCATTTGCACCTAACAGTGCATTCCAATTTAGTAATGGTGATATCGTTGTTGGTAGTTCTACAACTGCACGTGGTACTGTACAATCATACAATGATGGTGCTGTATTTAACTACGTTATCAGTAGTGGTGGTTCTGGATATTCTGGAGACTTTAACCTTACAATATCTGCACCTGACGACACAAGTAATGGAGTTCAAGCTGCTGCTACAGCAAAAGTAACCAGTGGTGTTGTAACTAGAGTTGAGATTACAAACCTTGGTAAAGGTTACTACTCACAACCAACAGTACAGGTATTAACATCACCTAGTGGTTCATCTAATAATGCAGTTATTGCTGCACAGATAGAAGGTAGAGTTGCAATCAACATTGCTAACAATATCAAGTTTGAAGCATCTGACTTTATTGTTGACCAAGCACTAGCGAACTTAGCAACTGGAACTTACTCACAGAGTGGAAGCACAACGATTACATTCACTGAGAGTTCACATGGTTTATCTAACGGTTCTCTACAGTTCTTTGATTTCACAACAGGAACTGCACCTGATGGTTTCTACGCTATAACATTATTAAACTCAAATCAATATTCTATTACTTCTCCTACTGCTGCTACCACGTCTGGTAACTTTGCAAGGAAGAGAATTGTTGACCTTACTAGAACAATCAATACATCAGCATCTAACGCTGCAAACTGGACACAGTTAACATCAACTAACATTGATGCATCAAATATTGTTGCTGGTACTATTGACCCAGAAAGATTAGCAAGTAAAGGAACTGCAAACTCATTTAGTTTCTTACGTGGTGATTCTTCATGGGAGTATGCATTACAATCAATTAGACCTACAACATCTGACGCCATACTAATTGGTGGTTCTATTACTGATAGTTCTTACGTTGACACAATCACTATTGCAAATGGTGGTTCTGGATATACAGATGGAACTTATCAGAACTTACCAATGGAAGGCGGTAACGTCTCTGTTACAAGTGATGATGTTGCACGAGCAACATACGTTGTATCAAGTGGTGCTATTATTAGTGCACAGGTTACTGACTCTGGTACAGGATACACTGGAGACTTCTCAGTTGTAATACCAAGTGAACTTGGTGGTGGTAACAGTGCAGTATTGAATGCTACTAAGGGAACTATTAACAGAGCATTTGGTAACATTGAAGTTGACATAAGAAAAGGTGACTCTCTAACTGCGAGTTCCTCAGTATATGGTAACTACGGTGTATTCAGATTTAGAAAGGACGTTGCTAACCAAGCGGTTGCAAACCAAGATCAAGGTGGATTCCTTGTTGATAACAATGGTCAGGTTTCTATTGACCAAGGTGCAGGATCTGAACTTAACGCTGACAAATTAGATGGTAACGATGGTTCATTCTATCAGACTGCAAACAACATTATCTTCGGTACATTAGATCCTGCAAGACTTGCAAACATAACATACAACATCTCTATATCTGGTACTGCTGATACTGCAAACAGAATATTTAACGAGACTGCATCACTCACATCAAACCCATCTCCTGCTCAGGCAGCAAATGGTGTTGCTGCAGCACTTAGAAATAACGCTGCAACTGGTCTTAATGATGGTGGTACAACACATGGTATTCTCACATACAGAAGACAGTCTACTGGAACTGCATCAACTCAATTAGGATTTACAGATAATAACAACCTATACATCAGAGGTAATAATGGAATCAATGCAGTCTACTCTAACTGGTTCAAGATTTGGTCAGAAGGAAATGACGGTGTTGGCAGTGGATTAGACGCTGACAAGTTAGACGGTAAGCAAGGACTATGGTATGGTTCTGGTTATAACATTGGTGACACACGTGCAGGACTTGATCACAAGATTGGTGATATGTTCTTACCAGAAGTTCTTGGTCAAGACAAGATCGTCTTTGAGAACTTGTATGTTAATGACACAGGTAATAAATTTACACTATACATTCCAGACTTCCATTGTAATAGTGGTGTTGGTGGTAACATCAATAATGGTGGAACCTACACTATCTACTCAAATGATGGTGCAACAAATAACATTGGTTCTATCGTGGTTGATAGTTCTAATGGTGTTCAAGAAAAAACACATACAACTGGTGAAATATATTCACTTGTTACTGGAACAATATCATTTGTTGGTAATAACACTAACGCAAACATTAGAGTCTTCGGACCTAATCCTGGCACAAAATGGACAGTAACATCATCTAACCCAATATCAAGTGGTTCCTCTACTATCATTGGATTACGTGACAATGCATCTGGTGCTAAATTACAGATTGGTAAGGCAGCAGTATCTACTACACCAACATTAGACTTTAGATCATCTGGTCAAGCACCAGACTATGACGTTCAAATGATCGTCTCTGGTGGTAATGGTTCTAACGGTAATGGTACATTAAGATTTAACGCTGGAGATTTAACAGCAAATGGTAACACAATCTGGCATGCAGGAAACGATGGAGCATCATCACAGTTAGACGCTCACTATGTTGATGGTTATACACAGTCAACATCTGCATCATCAAACACTCTTGCTCGTAGAGATTCATCAGGTCATTTAACAGTCAACGATTTATATGCCGACCAAGGTATATTCTCTAACACTGGTACATCTATCTTACAGTTAGCTGATGGTAATGGTATTAACATAGGTAAGGCAACCACTAACCAGTTATCAATTAAGGGTAGACAAGACAGCAATCAAGGTTACATCCGTTTTGGTAACGATAGCAACGCCTTTGGTTGGAATGGCACATACTTATCATATAATAATATTACTTTCCGTGGTGGTCGCTTAGGAATTGGCGAGACTAATCCTCTAGCACGTTTCCACGTAGATGAGGGTGGTAACACTGGTGACGGTGATGGTTCAGCATCACAGACAGTAACTGGTGGAGAATCAATGTTGATTCAAGTTGACACAGCATTTACTGTGGGTCATACTCTAGGTTCTATCGTATGGAGAACTGGAGGTCGCAGACGTGCGATGATATCAGGTATTGCAGAGAACACTGATAGTGATTACCTAGGTTTGACATTCTTCACACAAGGAACCGATGGTTCTGGAGACTTCTTCGAGTCAATGAGAATCTCAAGAAGTGGTAACGTGGGTGTTGGTAACTTTGGTAGCGGTACACCATCTTACAAACTTGATGTTAAAGGCGACATTCGTTCAACAAATACTATAAGGTCAACAGTTGCACAAGGTACTGCACCAATCGCTGTTAGTTCTACAACTGTATGTCCTAACCTTAACGCAGACTTACTTGATGGTTACAGTGCACTTAATCTTCCATACTTAGGTGGTAGTGTTAACCAATGGATTAGTGATGCTGGTGGTCAGGAAAGATTCTACTTCTCTAACAACTCTCATACTTACTTAAGAACAGGTGACGACTTCTACTTCCGTTCTAACAATGATACTGGACAGGGTTCTATCAATGGTGATGGTGGTTACTGGACATTGTATTCTGGTAGTGACCAAACACAGTCATCTTACAGATTAGAGGTTAGAGGATCTAACGGAATAAATATTAATACATCTTCTGAAGGTTTATCTAGCGGACAGCGTAATGTTGTTCTTCGTGCTGATGGTGACAAGCAGTGGATTGACCGTTATGGAGTATTCAAACGAAATAGAAACTCCGTCGCAGAAAACATTTCTGTAAATAGTGGGGACAACTGTTTAAGTTCAGGTCCTGTTACTATAAATAACGGTGTAACTGTAACCATAAACAGTGGTGGATACTGGAGCATAGTCTAATTAACTAATCATGGCAGGAATTTTAAGAGTAGACCAAATCCAAAGTACGGCTGGTGCAAATGTTATTGACGTATCTAGCGGTTCATTTAAGATTTGGAACGGTAGTTCATATCAGAACTTTACTGTAAGCGGTGCTTTATTGAGCATCAATACTTACACATCCCAAAACGGTACTTGGAATAGTAAGTCAACTTCTGGTGGATCTGGAGTATGGAGTAAACCAGCTGGTTGCAACCACGTCCTAGTATATTGTACAGGTGGTGGTGGAGGAGCAAGAGTTAACGACAACACCTATCGTGGTGCTGGTGGTGGTGGCGGTGCTACTGCAATCAGATACATTGATGTATCAAACGTTAGTTCTGTAAACTACACCTATGGTGGTGGAGGAGGATATGCTCGTAACGGTGGTAGAGGTTCTGGAGGAGGTACATCATCCTTTGGTTCTTATGTGACTGCTACTGGTGGTGACGGTGGTTACACCGACAACCCATACGAGGGTGGACATGGTGGAAACGCCTCTGGTGGTGATATAAACATACCTGGCGGTGGTGGAGAAATGTCACACGGTTCATCAAGAGAAGGTGCTGGTGGAATGTCATTCTGGCATAAAGCAGGATCAAACCACCATAACAGCAGTACTAACGCTGAGAACACTCATGGACAATGGGGTTCTGGTGGTGCTTATGGACATTACTCACAGAACAGTTATGCACACAACAATGGTAATGGTGGTGCTGGTGCTGTTATCGTATTCAACTACACTTAAAAAATCATGAGTTACGCATTAATCAACAAAAATAATAGTAACGTTTGCCAGTTTGTAGCAACTGAAGACGATTGCTTTGATGTGCATGAGGATTTCTTTTGGAAGGATATACCTGATGAAGACATCTCAGAAAAACAACCCTCTGAATTTGAGTATGAACCTACAACAGGAAAAATAATAGCAAAGGTTTATGCTGAACCTACACCAGAGGAAAATAGATTTCACACGTATCCTACTATGGAGCAACAACTTAGTATGATTTGGAAAGACATCGATGCTGGACTAATGCCTGGCAAAGATGGTTCTTGGTATAAGGCAATAAAAGAAATTAAAGACAAGTATCCCGATTAAACTATGTCACAGATAAATGCAGCTACCTCACAGGTAAACACACTAACTTCTTCGGGTAGTACAGTTGATATTCCAAAGAATATTGACGTTACTGGAAATATAAATTTTACTGGTAACTTACTACAGAACGGTGTTTTATTTGAGACACTACCATCACAAAGTCCTGTGACTGCGGGTGGTATATTGATGTCTGATGGTAAGAATGCATTTTGGGGAACTGCAGTTGCAGCAGAATCTGGTCAGGCAGCATTTCAAGGAAGTTACGGTAATAACAACTTCGGTCCTTACAACACAGACACAGGTGGTGTTAACGCACAGAACCCGTCAGTCTCTTCTGCAAACTATCTACCTTACAGTGGCACAGGACAATGGTATGACTATCAAGGAAACTTGTATAACATAACAGTTGGTTCATCATTTTTATATCGCAGTATTTTTACACATGGATTTCTGATTGGTGGATACAGAGGATCTAATCCATGGAGAACAGTTAATCAAATATATCACGCAACAGACGTTACTATTTGTCGTGGAGACCAGTTAGATAGAGCAGCATCATATGTTGATGGAAACTTCGGTGACTTCAATGGTTATGTCTATGGTACACAGAACTCCTACGGTGGTTCTGGTCAGGCAGTCAGTAGTGTAAACCTACACACTGGAACCAATAGATCCTTCGGTCCTAACGGAACCTATGGTCATGGTGATGCATATAACTCTACACCTGATAGTATTGGTGCATCTATAGACAGTTGGGATAGTACAGATGATCCTGGTTGTGCTTCTGGTCAGGTGACACAAAGAGGTTACACAGCGGGTGGAGGTCCTGGCAGCATACAGAGATTGAACTTTGTTACTGAAATGTCTACTAGACTAGGTAATGGTTTTGGTAATGGTAATGCTACTGGATCCGAGGGTGAGACTAGATGTCACTTATATGGTGATACTGGTAACGCAAGATACGTACAGTTCAGTAATGAGTCTGTATCATCCTACAGTTTATCTGGTTGGGGTGGAGATGGTTGGAAGAAAGACTTGTCAACCAAATGGGGATTCTGCTACCATGGTAATGGAAACAACGTAACACTTCCTTGGTTGAAGTTTAATGATCTTACATCTACTTCTATCGGTGGTGCATTTAACCAGTTAGATATATCTTCTGGTGAAGAGAACATGTGTATGGGTCAAGACTGGGGTTACTGTATGGGTAACTACGCAGGAGGTGGTGGTGGATACCAAAACAATAGAACATGGAAGAGATTCCATGCTACTGACGGAGATATTGTACTAGGTTTTAAAGCAGAACCTAAAGGTCATCAAGGTCAGTCTTCTGGTGCATGTGTCACTGGAGCATTCTCAGTAACAGGAACGAGGTATCAGTAATGGCAGGATCAGTTAAAACAGGTAGTGATGCGTTGATGTACTTCAATCAACCAGACTATGCAAGTCACAAAGCATTCTTAATTCTCAAAAAACAACATGAGGATTTGAGAAAAGAATTTGATGAATTAAAGAAGAAAGTAGATGGAGAATAAATTTATATCTAAAGGAACTCTGAAACCTGTAAAGGAAGATACAGCGTGGAAGAAACACATACCATCCCACATGATTGAGGATGAGGAATTTTTACGTCCGAAATATTCACCACAACATCCACTAGAATTAGAAACTAGAAAGTTTATAAAAGATAAGGAGTTAGTCAAAGAAGGTTTTATCCACATGCTAATACATGAGGATGTATTGAGAACCGCTGACCTCAGACCACACTCTACAACATACAAGGTCTTATATAATTTCCATAACGTATCTACTGTCAAGATGAACAAACTTGTCTTTGAGACAGTCAAATCTTGTTTCAAGAGATACATTGAATTAGATGAGAAAGTTTATTCTGTAGGTGTAAAATTTCAAGGTGAGATTAGAACACACTACAAAGACTATGTGAAAGAGATGAATGACAAGGGTGAGTTTACCCATGTCAAGAAAAAGAAAAAGACTCCACAAAAGTATATCAATTATGCTTTGGAGTATATGAAACTTCAAGCAATCTTGGTTATAGAACATGAGTTTGAACTACGTTTCAAGAACTTTAAAAATTGTTGTGACATAGAGTCTGAGAGTTGGGTGTATCAACTTGAGGAAGCAAGGAAATTTAAAAATGATGAGAACGCTAAAACACCGTTTATAGATATATTGGCAGTCACAAGAGGAATGCCAAAGGGAGAACTCGTAAAAAGAGTCCTCAAAAATCATGATAAATACCTTATAGATTATGCCTCTTTATTAGGCAAATATCATGCGATACGTTCCCAGTTTAGGAACTGTGACAATATGTGGGATATGAACATTCTGTATGAAGATTACTTGAATGTGGGTATGCCAATTAAGCAGGGACAGAAGTTGGGTCGCATCGATGAAAATGAACAGCGACTTGATGGAGAACTAGCTTATGGAACTTTCGGATTCTGAAAAGACTTGGATAGAACATTCATATAAACTAGAAGGTGGACAGACTAAGTACCAGAACCAAAACTTTGTGGTTGGTACACAGATTACACCATTTAAAAAAATTCAACAGGCACTACTAGAACTACAGTCTAGAGATAACACTAGAGTGGAGTTGCAGTATCGTCTTGACAAGAATGCTATAGATTTAAAAAAATTAAATCGACAATTAAAACTTGCTCAAGATCCTTTAGACAAGGAAGCAATAGAGATTGAGATTAACAAAGCTCTCTATGATAGAAGTATATGGGAGCAAAAGGTAGTCATCTGCAAACGTGAGATTGAGAACTTCACATCGCAGTTAGATGAGATGGTAGACAAATCAAAAGGAATAGAGTATTATCTTAATACCAATGAGGAAGAAGATAAGAAATATTGGATTAGTCGTATGGCAAAACAGGCAGCATGCGACATGATTTCTTTTGGACATGTTGGTACGGGTAACATGGATTCTATTATGAATCTACCTACTGAAGACCAGATACAAGTATTGTCTGGTGCTGTATCTCACTCCTCTATAATTGCAGCAGGAGTTGCGTCCATGCAAAAACAAATGGGTGGAACCATAGGTCATATCATAAACGGTGGTGAGTTTAAACCACCGCAGATAAATGGTTCTGAAATTACATCATTACCAGAGGATACACCTCCTCCACAAATAGGTTCTGCAGAACCACCAGAGGTTCCAAAGACACCTCTAATTACTGAACTAAAACATGACATCCCCAAAAAGAAAGTCCGTCTTCAGTCTCCCAATAAATCCAAAGATTGATTCACGGTACGCTGAGGATGTCTTCATTCCTTGGTTGAAGCAACATAAAGAATACATAGTTGATCTGTATTTCACATGCAGGATGCCACCATTTGCACAAGATGCAATGGGTGATGTTTTTAAAGGTGACCCAGTTCAACTTTTTTATAATGCTTACCATATTTTTCAAGAAACAGGAATACCATTATCAGCAACTTTTAACAACATATACGTTAGACCAGACTTAGAAAATTTAGATTTATTTGTAAGAAACTTTCGTCAGTTATATGAAGCAGGAGTCAAGACAGTAACGATACCACATACTAGTTGGGTATCTACTGGTATTTTGCATAGAGAATTTCCAGAACTAAAAATAAAGAATACAATACTTAGAAATGTCAGTAGAGCAAATGAGATAGTTGCTCTTGCTGAGGTAGGTTTTCATTACATCAATCTAGATAGAGATTTGATGAGAGACCGTGACGCACTAATAAGAGTAAAGAAAGCAAAAGATTTTTGTGCATCCATTGGTAAACCAGTAGAGATATCAATTCTAACAAACGAAGGTTGTTGGGGTGGATGTCCTATGATGGATGAACACTATCATTTTAACAGCACTAGGAACGAGGACTCACCTCAATATTTTATGGATCCCATTAGTACAAACTCTTGTGCAAAATGGGATATCGAAGACAATGCACATGCATTAAAAGCAGCAAATCTACCACCATGGAAGTCTGATTGGAATGAGTTTTTAGACCTTGGTATTGATGTATTTAAAATGCATGGTAGAGAAAATGCGATGAAACTCAAAGAGTCCATGGATATAATATCTGCATGGGGTAATGAGAAGATAGAGGTGATGTATCCTGAGTTTAACAAATACCTAGATGACCTAGCGATAAAAGATAGACCAATAGATGTTTGGAGAAACAAAATAAAGAACTGTAAGTTTGACTGTTGGGACTGTAATTACTGTGAGATTGTAGTAGACACACATCTTAAGAAACAGGAAAGAAATACAGAGATGGATGAGTTTGTTAGAAGAACAATCAAGGCAATAGATGATGGTATGACAAAACAGTCTAACTTTAATCCTGACGGTTTTACACCTCAAGGTTTATCGTCAGACCGCATTAGACATTTCTTAAATAGTCTATGCTCTTATGAGGATGCTGTATACCTAGAGGTAGGCACCCATGTTGGTAGTACATTCTTTGCTGCTACCATGAATAACAATGTCAAATGTTTTGGTGTTGATGACTTCTCAGAAGCAAATGTCAAACCTTTGACTGACCACATACAATGGACACCATGCAATCCATACGACACACTAGTAAGCAACTGGGAGAAGTATGAAAATGGAAATGCTGTATTCCTCAAGTCATCTATTGAAGAGTTGACAGATGAGGACTTTGAAGGTAGCAAACCGAACATATTGTTTTATGATGCAAGTCATGATATGATGGAACAGTTAAGCTCCCTCAATCATCTATTACCCTTTTTAGATGATCAGTTTATTTTAGTAGTAGACGACGCTAACTTTGATGGTGTTGTAGAAGCAACTATGGACTTTGTTAGTGAGAACCAATTAGAAGTATTTTTTGAAAGAAAGATACTCAGCGGTATCATAGAAAATCCTAACCACTGGTGGAATGGAATTCATGTTCTAGTCCTCAGAAAAGATACACTTGTCAATAACTACTTCGGTACAAACCGAGACGCATCACAGTATGAAACTTATTAATCCTCAAATATTAGAATCTCTCCATCCGAAAGATTGGGAGGTCGAACAACTGCATATAGGCAAAGCGAAAAACAGAGTTATCAAAGTAAAAAATTTCTTTGTTAACCCAGAGGAGGTTAGAGCATATGCTCAATCGGCAGACTATGTGTCTACTGTAAACGGTGAGTTTTCTAATTTGCCTGGCTACGTGTCCAAACTAGGTCATGTGGCAAACCAATTACTACCTCAGTTTAGATTTTTATTATCTAACTACTTTGAGTGTAGTAAACAATGTATGAAGAATCCACAGGACTCTCACTTTACATTCCAAATGTATCAGGTGCATGAGAACTGTAGAATGTGTAGTCTTACACCACATACAGATGACACTCACTACGCTGCAGTGTTATCATTAAATTATGACGAAGAGATGGAGGATGCTGAAAATGGCACTGCATTCTGGAGACATGCTGAGTATGATGAGGAGTTTATATCCTCTGATAAAAACTATAGAGTCGATAGAATTGTCAGTAAAACAAATGCCATGGTCAACTTCGACCCCTCTAAGTATAAAACAAAGCATTGGGAAAGGTATCATACCGAACCACATGAGTTCAATAGTCTATTGATTTATGAAGGTAGGTTATGGCATTCGCCTTTCTTTAAACAAGAAGGTTGGGAGACAAACCGCCTGACATTCAATGCATTCTTATCCTAAATAGTACACTTATCATTTTAAAGCATGGACGCTGAAACAATGGTGAAAGATTTCACCAATCAACTGAAAGAGCAAAAAGCAACAATCGTTGAACTTGAAAAGCAACTTGCAACTCGTAAAGAGCAAGTTCTAAGACTAGAAGGTGCAGTCGAAGCACTACAAATGACATTAAAAGAAGATGAGTCCACTAAGGAAGTCGTTCCCGTCGAGTGATGCGAGAAAACTAGAGCACGTAAACTCTAGGAAATTTCACGTACTATTCGATGGCACAATGGAAACTTGTCCATACAAAGTAGGAGAATCCTATAATGGTAGAGAGATTATCTCTATAGGATTCTCTGAGAATGTCTATGGAAAGTATTATCATTTAATAGTAGAGAGAGATAAAACACATCTCAGAACCAAGTTTGAGTTTGATGAGAAGCATGATATAAAATTCTGCAAACCAGTTGAAAGGATGTTTACACCTCCTAATGAAGAAGAGGTTAAGAAACTATTAGCAAAGGCGAACGACAGTAGTGCATAAATATATCTGAAGGACTTATTGTACCAGCAGAATGAAGAGGGTAGTAGTAAGGGTCAGCGATAACTATAGTTTGGATTCTGCTGCTGCAGCAATCTTGAAATTGTATGGTTACCTTACCTTTGTAGAATCATTTAGAACTTTCTCAATCATAACATTTGATTGTCCTGAGAGATATACCAGTGTAATAATAGACCAACTACGTGCATTGAACGTAGTTAAGAAGGCGACATGGGATGCTAATGCATTTCAACTTAACCCTGTCTACGAGTCACAGTTGACAGCTGAGACTAGTGGTACAGCAGTGTTGAATGAAACTGGAGAGACTAACACAGTTGGCAACACTAGACAACTTACAGGTGCTGGATCAGGTACAATATATGTAAAAGTTCAGAACATTAACGGAAACAATCTATATCTTTTTTCACAGACACAGAACGGAGTATATTCACAATTTGCAAACCAGACAGGTTTCTTACAGGGTGCAACATACACCTTTGACCAGAGTGACTCTTCTAATGCTACTCATGGTATGAGGTTCTCTGAGACTCCTGACGGACCTTGGACTACTGGTGGAACTACGTATAGCAATGGTGTTGTAGTTACAGGAACTGCAGGACAAGCAGGAGCTTCCGTAGCAATAACAATCAGCTCTAGCACACCATCTATCCTCTACTACTATTGCATCAATCACAGTGGTATGGGACGCTATGACAATCTACATGCAAATAGATTTGGTACCATAAACGTACATGACTACTGGCATCTAGACAGAATTACAAAACAAGACAGACAATACCTTAACAGACAATTTAGTTACAACCAAGATGGTAACGCAGCAGACTTATATGTGATTGATACTGGTGTTCGTGGTGCTTCTAGGCCGACTGGTAACAACGCTGCTCTTCACTCTGAGTTATATGATCCTTCATATGTCTCTGACCTAAACGGTACTACAGAACAACAGAACTATAGGGTTTATCAACTCGGTCACTATGCTGGTGCACATGGTTCTAACAACGAAGATGACAATGGACATGGAACACACTGTGCAATTCTCGCGGCTGGTAGAGGGGCGGGTATTGCTAGAAGAGCAAAGATATATGCATTAAAGGCATTTGATAGTAACTTAAGTGCATCTTATACTAATATACTGGCAGCATATCAGGCAGTTATAGACCATAACGACAGTGGAAACGGAAATTACAAAGGAAACACTCGGCCTGCTGTCATCAATGCATCATTCGGACCTACGATTCCTAATGCAAACTATCCATACATTGAACTAAATGATGCTGGTAGTGACTCAGGAACTGACGAAGAGATACTAGACGACATCGAAGGAACGATTGCAAGCACATATAATATCATTATTGTTCGCTCTGCTGGTAATGGATTTAAGAACAGTAGTGATGCTTTCGCAGGTCCTATACAAGGTAAATGTATTTCTGGTACAAGAACTGCTGGTTATGCAGATAATACTAATGGTGGTATCAACACAGTTGACGCAAACCAGAACAAGGTATCAGTCGGTGCTACAGAATATAACGATAGATGGGCGGACTTCTCAAACTATGGTGCTGGTACAACAACTACTGCACCAGGTGCAAGGATCCTAGTTCCTGCATACGATTGGACTGCTAACACTCCTACAACTAGTGCATCAAACTATACAACTATAGGTGGTACATCCTTCGCTGCACCTTTAGTTGCTGGTGTTGCTCTTGCATGGTGTGGTGCAAATGGTTACACGTTAACAACAAATAATCTTACAGGCACATTTAAAACTTTCTGTAGAACTCCAAACGATGTAGGAGATATCAGAAAAGGTGGTAGCACATTCTACCCAACAAATAGTATTGAAGATAGAAAACTAATAGACAATCCATATGAGACTGCTGCTGGTTCTAATTTCTTAATTGTAAAATTTAACCCTGCTGATGCTTCTCATTTCCTAGGAAATGTAGGTAAGAAATGTCAGTTAAGAACAACAGGATCTACTGCTGGTGCAGGAGGTTCTACACCAACAACATTTAATATAACAACAACTGCACCATCATCAGGATACTACACTCTTAACGGAACTGATAGAAATGGTGCTGTTAGTGGTAATGATGTAGGCGTGACTGTTTATGTCGGTGATACAATAAACTTTAATTTATCAAACGTATCTGGTATACACCCGTTTTATATCAGAGTGTCTAGCAATGGTGCTAACGTAAGCACTCCTTCTGCATCAGGACAAGGATCCACAGGTAACTCAACAGTATCATGGACACCTAATACTGCAGGAACATATTACTATCAGTGTGGTGTTCACTCTGGAATGATAGGATCTATAACTGTACAAACTGCACCTGGCGGTAGTGGTGGTGTAGTAGTTGGTGGTATAGATGTATCTGGTTTATCACAGTCTGGTTGGTTGACAATACAGGCAGAGAGTGCAATCAATAATACAATTACTGTACAGAACACAAGTAATGCTACTGCTGGAACTACAGGTGGTGGGTCTAATAACTATCTTGCACTCATAGATCCTGAGTCAAAAACACATGAAAGTATAGATGGTGTTGTATCTACATCGACAACTTTAAGATCCCAGACCGATACACAAGAAGCACAGGGCACAGGTCAATATACAAATGTCGTATACTATCCAGTAGACTCAGGTGTAGACTTTGATTACAATGGCACTGGTGGTACACTGACTAAAAAACGTGGTGCATTTTTCCCTTATGTCGATACAAACGTAACATGGACAACTAGCACAGGTGCACTTAACGGTAGTCCATATGCAGATGGAGCAAACATAACTGTAGAACTCGGTCTTGCTGGTACAACATTTGCTAACGAACCTACGTTTGAACAATACACATTAAGTGGAGATGCTATTGGTGCATCAGGATTGACATTCAATACTGCAACTGGTCAACTATCAGGCACAGTAACATCTGATTATCTTGACACAACATTTAATTTTACAGTAACTGAGAACGTAACTCAAAATGCTAGAGCATATAGTTTTACTACAACAGGAACTGGTGTTCTAATTACAATTACTGGAAACCCAAATTCTACATCTGTTGAGGCAGGAGCAAACATCAACGCTGTCTTCGGTCCTGTATCTGCAACTAGTTCAGATGGTTCTACCCTACTATACCAATGGGAGTTCTCAAGCAACGGTGGTGTAGGTTGGTCTAACGTAACTAATGGTGGATTCTATAGTGGTGCTACCACAAACACATTAAGTGTAGATGATGAATACTCACTAAACAATTATCAATATCGTTGTCAGGTAACCTCTGCAACTGCTATTGCACCTGGCACAACTACTGCTGCTACATTAACAGTAACACGTGTTATTACAGTTGACACACAACCAACAAATCAACAACCCGTGGCACCAGCAGCTGCTGCATTTACTTGTGCTGGTTCTACAAAAGACGCAGCAACCCTGTCATACCAATGGCAGATATCACAAAATGGTGATGGCGTAACCTTTGCAGATATTGGAGGAGCAACAAGCACAACATACACTACAGGAAGTACATCATACGATAATGACTATGGTGACTTCTACAGATGTAAATTAAATGTTGCTGGTGCACCAGAGGTGATAACTTCCTCTGCACGTAACTTAGTACAACGTACAATTAGTATAACCTCACAACCATCAAACGTTACAGGTGCTGTGGGTGGTACAGTTTCATTTGGTGTTGCTGCAAATACATCTGATAATGATGCAGGAGATATTACATTCCAATGGCAAGTATCTCTTACTGCTGGTGCGTCATGGTCTAATGTATCAGAAGGAACTGGTGGTACAAGTGCAACTTATACAACGCCTACACTAACTCAAGCATACGATGAATACCAATATCGTTGTTTGCTCGCTGCTAATGGTGCAACAACTATACCTAGTAATGCTGCTACATTACAAGTAGAAACAGTAACGGTAATTGTATCTACTCAACCAACAGGTTCTACAGTTACTGAAGGTAATACTGCTACGTTTACTACACTCGGTGGTGTGACAATGGCACCTGTAGGTGGTAACGCTGCATCGTCATCATTTGATGTTGAGCAATTTGACACACCGACTGGTGGAGGTGGTGGTGCTGAAGGACAATCACAGCACGAACCTAGTGTAACTTATCAATGGGAAAAGTCAGATAACGCCCATGATGTTACTACACCAACAACTTATACTGTAACTGTCGCTGCTAAGACAGCAAGTCATCCTTACTACAATCAAGGATCTGGAAAAGGATATTATATTATTGGTGGTGTTTACGACACAGTAACACAAGCACCTAACTTGCAGTTTGTAAAAGGTGCAACTTACGTATTCAATCAAGACGATGCATCAGTTACAACACACGCAATATATTTCAGTGCTGTAGAAACAGCATACGCTGGTAGTGACCGATATGAAACAGGCGTAACCTACACACTAGACGGAGTTGATGTAAGTTACACTGCATATGATACTGGTTTTGCTACCGCTACACAACGTCGTGTAAGTATTACAGTAGATGCAAGTGCACCTTCCACGCTTTACTATGCTTGCCAAGCACATCAATATATGGGTAACGCAATCACAGTTGGTGATGTTGTATGGAGCACACTTGGTGGTGCAACTTCTGCATCATATACCACTGCTGCTACAACTTACGCAGACGATCATCTTGACCAATATCGTTGTATTATTGCAGCGACTGGTGCTGCATCAAACGCAACAACAAATGCTGCAACTCTCAATGTACAAAGGACATTATCAATAACATCTCAACCCGCAAACGCAACTGCTAACGAAGGTGGTACTGCAGCATTCTCTGTTAGTGCTACTGGTAGTAGCGGAACTCCAACATACCAGTGGAAGAGATCAGACGATGGTGGTAACAATTACGTCGATGTTACGGGTGCAAATAGTAGTTCTTATACAACACCAACACTTACATTTGCTGCAGATAATGCTGACAGATATGTTTGTGAGGTATCTCTAGTAGGTGCATCCTCAAGTGTGACATCAACGTTTGCTTTATTGTCAATCTTACGTGTGATTACAATAGGTACACAACCACAGAACCAAGGAGTTATTGAAGGTAACCAAGCAACCTTTACTATTGTTGCATCTATAACAAGTGATGTAATTACATACCAATGGCAGAAGTCTGTTGACAGTGGTGCTAACTGGAGTAATATCAACGGTGCAAACGCAGCATCATATACAACTCCTGCTACAGTTTATCCAACAACTCCATCTGAGCAATTCAGATGTGTTCTAACAAATCCAAATGCTACAACAGTTACATCTAATGCAGCAACACTGACAGTTAATGAGTCAGAGTTTGTATCTGCACCAGCATCTATAACACCAGTTATAGACAGTGATACAAGCAAAACATTCTCCAGACAACCAGTTATAAACACAGCAGCATATGTTGTTGAGTATTCTGGTTCTGTACACTTCTCTAGTTTCTGGAGAATAAGAAGAGTTAGTGATAACGTCACAGTATTCAATACTGCAGACACATTTACTAATGGTGATACTGGTAACTTAACATCACTAACAGTCCCTAGTGGCACACTAGATTTTGATACTGCATATTCTGTACAGGTCAAGTTTAGAGATAACGCTGGATTGGAAAGTGCATTCTCATCTGCAGTCAACTTTACTACACCTCTAGTTGACCAACCAGACATACAAACAATTACACCAGCATTTAATCCAACCATCAATGTAAATGCTATTGCAATGAAGACTGGATACACTCACTCATCTAGTGATTGGCAGTTCTCACCTACCAATACCTTTGCAACTATTGTTCACCAATCTCTTGGTAACTCAACAAACCTATTATCTTATACTTTGCCTGGTGCTGTTAACCTAAGTGCTAACACTACATATTATGTAAGAATAAGATTTAACATCAACCCTACCTAACATGGCAATTCCATCAAGCAGACAGGGACTTATAGATTACGCATTACGTCAAAACGGTGCACCTGTCCTAGAAATAAACATTGAAGATGATCAGATAAGTGATCTGGTAGATGATGCTGTTCAATTTTATAATGAAAGACATATGGATGGATACATTAGAACCCATCTAAAAGTTAAGTATACTCAGTTGATGCTAGATGATATGACAACAGATACTGATACTACTGTTGCAAACGGAACATCATCTAACCAAACTATCACATTTAAAGAACAAAATAATTTTATCAAAATGCCACCATACGTCACAACTGTGATTAAGGTATTTGATTTCGTATCTAAGAATGTCACAAACTTATTTGACGTACGTTATCAGTGGCGTCTTAACGACCTTTGGGATTTAACTCAAACAGAAATTCTTACTTATGAAATGGTCAACAGGAGATTAGAAGACATCTACTATCTCTTGGAAGGACAAAAACAAATTAGGTATCAGATGCGTGGTGACAGATTATATCTTGACTTAGATTTTAAAACTGATGTAAACGAAGATGACTTCCTAGTTCTAGAATGTTATCGTGCAATAGACCCTAACTCATTTACCGATGTATACAATGACATTTGGTTAAAGAGATATGTAACCGCATTGATAAAAAGACAATGGGGTGCAAACTTAATTAAGTTCCAAGGAGCACAGTTGCCAGGTGGAATTACTATGAACGGAGAGTTCATTTATAATGAAGGCAAAGAAGCAGTCGAGAAATTAGAAACCGAAATGCTTACACAGTATGAGACACCACCACTAGACATGATCGGATAATGCCAAGAACCACTTATTTCACACACGGTACTAGGAACGAACAGTTTCTACAACAGAACCTAGTAGAAGAATATATCAAAATGTTTGGTATGGATATACTCTATTGTCCTAGAGAGATAATGGAAAAAGATGGTGTGTTTAATGAGGAAGTTATAGGTGAGTTTAATGACTCATATCTAATCGAAGCATACATGGAAAACTTTGATGGTTTCCAAGGTGGTGGAGATTTACTTACAAAGTTTGGTGTAGCACAAACTGATGAGATAACTATGATAGTTTCTCAACAGAGATTTACTGACCTTATATCACAGTTCCTTTTAGTTGATAAAGATTATCAGGCACCAGAAAGACCACAAGAAGGAGACCTAATATTCTTACCATTAACAAGTAATTACTTTGAGATAAAATTTGTAGAGCATGAAGAACCATTCTATCAGTTAGGTAAAGGTTACGTATATAAACTCAAGGCAGAACTATTTGAATACAGTGACGAGCAAGGTGATGTATTTGATAATGACGAGGAGATAGTAGATTACGGTTATACTGTCAAACATTTCTATCTTACAACTGCTGGTACAACAGCAACTGGAACCTCAGTGTTGACTGGTGGTGAGTTAACTAACATCTTTATTACTGATAATGGTAGTAGTTACAACGAGACTCCTCTTATTACTATCACAGGTGATGGACAAGATGCAGCAGCAGAAGCATTCATGGCAAACATAACTGTCAGTGGTGGTTCTCCTACTAAGTCTGCAGTCATAAGAAGCGTTGTTAAAGATGGACAGATACGTTCCGTCAACATAGTAGACGGTGGTGAGAACTATGATGAGGACAGGGCAGTGCTCAATGTAACTGCACCTGATGCGGGTGGTATAGCAGCAACATTAGTGCCTACATTTACTAATGGAGTATTGACTGCAATTAACATTTTATCAGGTGGTAGTGGGTATAAGAGTGTAAAACTTATAGATATTACTAACGCTGGTAGTGGATATACAAGTGCAACAATTGCATTTACTCCTGCACCAGCAGGATTAACTGGTGCATTCCAAGTTCCAGAACAGGTTACTGGTGGAACTACTGGACACACTGCACAGTTAGTTGAGTGGAACGCTCAAGAGGGATTTGTCAAACTCAAATCTCCTACAGGTTCATTCGTTGTCGGTGAATTGATTATGGGAGCAACGTCAGGAGCAACCATAGTATTGGATAACAAAAATGAAATGGCAACTGCTGACCCTAAATATTCAGAGAGCGTAACCTTTGAATCATTAGGTGACGATATTATTGACTTCAGCGAAAGCAACCCATTTGGATTGGTGACTTAACATGTTAGGAACTTACACTTATAACAAGATTATTAGAAAGTGCGTCATAGGATTTGGAACACTCTTCAATAATATAGAATGCCGAAAAGAGAAATCAGACGGTACAGTATACAGCACAATGAAGGTACCGTTGGCATACGGTCCTAGACAGAAATTTTTAGCAAGATTAGAACAACAAGCGGATCTCAACCAGAAGGTTGCTATCACAGTTCCCCGATTATCTTTCGAGATGTCGGGTATTTCTTATGATGCTACTAGAAAACTTGCACCAACTACACTAACATTAAAAGCAGATACTAACAACGCAGTCAAGAAACAGTTTACACCTGTACCATATAATATTGATTTTGAATTAAACATAATATCTAAAACAAACGACGAAGCATTAGAGATAACAGAACAGATACTACCATTATTTCAACCTTCATATCAGATGAGTATAAAACTTGTCGATAGTATGGAGGAGTTTAGAGACATACCAATAATATTAAACAGTGTTTCATACAGTGATGATTACGAAGGTTCCTTTGATGACAAGAAGATAACCTTGATAACTATGCAGTTTACTTGCAAGTCATACATCTACGGACCTGTAGGAACTCAAGCACCTATCAAGAAAGCAAAAGTCGATTACCATACAGAGGTGGATCTTACTTCTACAAGACAGGTTTCTTATCAGGTTGTACCAAAAGCACTTACAGACAAAGACAAAGATGGCACTACAGAACTAGCAAGTGCTATCAATACACGTAACCTTACTATTGAAGTTGTAGACTTCACTAACATACCAACTCAGTCATTCATTGAGATTGGTAATGAGGTCATGTATGTTAAGAGCAAGACATCACCAAACAAACTATCAGTCCGTCGTGCACAAAATGGCACGAAGGCAGCAAGTGCAAATGCTTCTACACCTGTTGATGTATTAAACGCAGCAGATGATGCATTACTAACTTCTGGTGATGACTTCGGATTCAGTGAGACAACATCGTATTATGAGTAACCCTAATCCCATCAACAAAGATACATCTGGACTCGATGATGCATTTGACATCGTTGAGGATGTGGCAACAAAAGCAACACCTAGAAAAGAAGTTGCTAAATCTACTGCAACGGAAGATGTAGACAAAGACTACGAGTATGCTAGAGGCAACTTATATTCTTTGATTGACAAAGGACAAGAGGCAGTCAATGGTGCACTTGACCTTGCAATGTCATCTGACCATCCACGTGCATACGAAGTTGCAGGACAACTTATCAAGCATGTAGGTGATGTCGCTGACAAACTTATGGCACTACAGAAAGACAAAAAGAATGTCAAAGAAGAAAGTGCTAAGAAAGTTGTAACCAACAATGCTTTATTTGTTGGAAGCACCGCAGACCTTCAGAAAATGCTTAAACAAGCAAGTAAGAAGACTGATAAATAACTTAGTAAAGACAGTATCCAATCATGGTAATTAAAGTTTTAGCAGCTGAAGCGGATCTATCTTCTGCAAGTAATGTGGGTAATGCAACTCTAGTTCGTTTATATAACGGACATAGTGCTGTAGCAGTAATCACAAGAAAAGATGATGGTGGTAATACGCTTGGTAGCACTACCGTTGTTAATGGCACAGTAGAAGTATTCGAGAAAGATGCAACAGATACACTTGAAGCATCAGCTGGTGGTTCATCAGTTAAGGTAACAAAAATAGCATACACTAGGTAAATGGCAACACGCATACCCACAATGTACGGTAGATACTACGTTATCTCTCTTGTATGGAGGGGTAGACAGTTCAACATAACTGTATTCCGTGATCAATTAGGAAAACTACAAAGACCACAAGCACAAAAGATTGTGGATAAAGTTTATCCTGGCTCAAGAGTTATAAACTTCCACGAGTCAGATCCTACGTCAGACCCTGTGTTAATGGTGAAGGAAGCAAGAGAAAGATTTATCTTGGAAGCAAAGAAGAACTGTGGTGAAGGCAAATACTATTGTTTTGATGAACAGAAATGCAAACCATTACCAAGCGGTATGACCATTGGTAAAGATGGTATGCTTCAGAAAGAAGGA
>CEWG01045709.1_pt1 | contig 64703 bp, 42 predicted proteins | sample 361411 | NCBI WGS metagenome assembly CEWG01 (sample SAMEA2622173, study PRJEB7988) | marine metagenome | biome: marine biome (ENVO:00000447); feature: surface water layer (ENVO:00002042); material: "saline water (ENVO:00002010), including plankton (ENVO:xxxxxxxx)" | depth 5 m | reverse complement strand
ACATTAATTGCACCAATTAGAGACAAATTATTTATTAATGTCTTAGAAGTTTGATAATTACATTTTTTTTCGTATATTTGTAATAATAATTAATATTATATAATATGCCTGCAACTGTAAAAGAAATTGAAACATACTTAGAAGGATATGACGATCAGAAATATATTGTAGGGGTTGAGTCTTCTTATAAGGAGAATAAAATAAGTCTAATAATTCACGACCCTGAAAACGGAAAACGTATTGAAAAACATAGGTTAAAACCTTTTTTATGGATGAAGTCTCCTAATATGACTGTTTTTTATAAAGGTGATAGAAGGAAGATAAAAGATAAAATGAAAGAGTATAAAGTTAAGTTTATACCACTAAATATTAATGACGAAAATAATGAGGTAGTTGAGAGGTTAGAATTAGGTTATAAGTTTTTAGTAAGATGTAAGGGTACATATGGTGATTTATTAAAGTTTTTTCAAGAAGGTGGTACACCAGTATATAGTGAAGAACATAGAGATAATTTTTTAGCAATCAACCCAACAGAACAATTTCTTATACAAACAGGTAAACGATTATTTAAAGGTTTTGAAAATTATGATGATATACATCGTTTATCCTTTGATATTGAGACTACTAGTTTAGATCCATCAGATGGTAGGATTTTTCAAATAGGTATAAAAGATAATAGAGGATTTCAACATGTATTATCTATAGAAGGTGGGACAAGAAGAGAATTAAGGGAAAGGGAAAGAGAAGCTATTATAACTTTTTTCAAAATTATAGATCACCTTAAACCAGCAATTATTGCGGGATATAACTCAGAAAATTTTGACTGGTATTATATAGTTAAAAGGGCACAACTATTAAGATTAGAAATAGGACAAATTGCTAAAACATTAGGTAATATTCCTTTCTATAGAAAAAAACAGAGTTTAAAAATGGGTCCTGAGATGGAGTATTATGAACAAACTGTTATGTGGGGTTATAATATAATGGATGTATATCATGCGGTTAGAAGGGCACAAGCAATTAATTCATCAATTAAACAAGCAAGTCTTAAATACATTACTAAGTATTCTAATGCGGCAAAACCTAATAGGGTTTATATTCCAGGCGATAAGATTAGTAAAGTATGGGAAGATGTAGATAATAAGTATTGGTTTATAGAAGAAAATGGAGAGTGGGGTATAGTTAGTGGTGATTTACCAGATAATAGTAAACAAGTTACTGGTAAATATATTGTAGAAAGATATCTAATAGATGATTTATGGGAAACCGAAAAGGTAGATAATATATTTAATCAAGCAACCTTTCTTTTATCGAAGATATTACCTACTTCATTTATGAGATCATCAACTATGGGTACGGCAGCCACATGGAAACTATTAATGTTAGGGTGGTCTTACCATAATGGGTTAGGTATACCACATACTATGCCGACTAAAGGTTTTACTGGTGGATTATCTAGACTATTAGAGGTAGGGTTTACAGAAAATGTAGTGAAGTTTGACTTTGCATCTCTATACCCATCTATTCAATTAACACACAATGTTTTTACTGAGTGTGATGTCACAGGAGCAATGAGAGGATTACTTCAATATAATTACGATTATCGTAATTTATATAAAGAGTTAAAATCTAAACACGCTAAATTAGGTGAAAAAGAAAAATCAGAATATTATGATAAAAAACAATTACCATTAAAAATATTAAATAATGGTATGTTCGGTTCTATATCTGCACCTAATGTATTTCCTTGGGGTGATAGTAATATGGGGGAAAAGATTACTTGTACTGGTAGACAATACTTAAGACATATGATAAGATTCTTTAATAAAAAAGGATTTAGACCTTTAGTAGGTGATACTGATGGATTTAACTTTTCTATACCACAGTATGTAGAAGATAATATATATACTTCTAATGGTAATCATAGATTTAATGAGACAGGTAAAACGTATAGAGGGTTAGATGCCGTTGTGGCAGAATATAATGACAAGTATATGAAAGGGGTAATGGGATTAGATGTAGATGAAATATGTGAATCAACTATTAATTTAGCTCGTAAAAATTATGCAGATTTAATCGATGGAAAAGTAAAATTAGTAGGTAACACTATTAAATCTAAAAAATTACCTACGTACATTGCGGAATTTATAGATGTGGGTATTCACATGTTATTAAAAGGTAAGGGATACGAATTTGTTAATGAATATTATGACACAATAGAAAAGATATATAATCAAGAAGTACCACTTTCTAAAATTGCTAATAAATCAAGAGTTAGAATGTCGGTTAAAGATTATGAAAAAAGATCATTACAATTAAATGTTGCTGGTAACCCATTACCTAAACAAGCACATATGGAATTAATTATAAAAGAAGGATTAACTGTAGATTTAGGTGATACTATTTATTACGTTAATACTGGTACAAAAAAGTCACACGGTGACGTACAAAAAGTTAATAAACCAAAGAAAGGGTGGAGTGAAAGTCAGATGGATATGTTTGCCAAAGAAGGTAAAAATTATGAAGAAAAAAAGAATACCCTTTTAAAAAATGGGTGGGAGATGTCATGGTCTGAAGATAATTGGGTTCGTAGTAATTCAAAAAATAAAGAAGCCAACACTGGTATATCAACTGATCAAGCATACGGAACTCTTATGGGTGACTCTATAGTTAAACTTAATTGTAGATTAATACCTAATGATGTAATAGAAAATAATCCTGACGCTACAGGTGAATATAATATAGAAAGGTATATAGATGCATTTAACAAAAGAATAAAACCCTTATTAGTATGTTTCTCACCGGAAGTAAGAGACGATATTTTAATTACTACACCTTTAGATAGACAATATTTCACTCAAAAACAATTAACTTTGACTTCTGGACAACCTATGAAAGAAGGTGATCAAGATACAATAGAGGATTTATTAACTATAACTAATGAAGAAAGGTTGTTTTGGGATTTAATAAACTTATCCCCAACATATATGTTCGAAGAATACAATATTGTAGATGAAAATTGTTTAGATAACAAACAGTCCGAGAGGTCTATATTGTAAAGATTTATTTAAGTTTTCTGCCTCACCTGCTTTTAATTCTAATTGTTTAGCGTTACTTAATCTTTCTAATCTAGCATCCAAATCTTCTAATAATTTAGTTTGTTCTTCTTTACCTTCACTCAATAAACTGTCATAATCCATTGTTAATTCAGCATCTGGTACTTTTAATGCACCACTAAATTTACCTCTCACTCTACCTAAGGCTTCTTTAAATAATGCCGTTAGATATCTTCTAACCCAAACTCTTGTTGGTTCATTTAAATCAGAATACATTAATTTAGATAGTGGAACATCATTAGGTAATTTTATTATATCTTTATTCTCATTTAAACATAAATTTAATTCATCTTCGGACATACCATTAGTATCATAATAATAATACCACACTTTAGTTCCCGCTAAACCTATCTGATTACCTATTAAACCGGCAGCACTAAAAGATAGTCTACTTCCTGGTATTGGCATTAAATGTAGTAATCTAGTACCGTTAGGTCCTGCAGTAACCTTATGAGTTAATTCACTTCTCAATAACTTAGATTTTAAACTAAAATCAGAAGCTCTAAGTAATACGTCAAACGCAGGTGCAACATAAAATCCACCGTTACCTAATCCTCCACCTTGACCCCAACCAGCGTAAGGTACTTGTCCGAAACCACCACCAAAACCATAGTCTCCAAAACCCGCAAATGAATATAATGCATGATCAGTACTGTTTGGTGTTATCCATAACACTTCGTTAACTTCTCTACCACCAGGTATTTGGTAAACTTGTTGTCCCGCAACTATAGTTACATAATCTTTTTTCATTTCCCACGGACCTCTATCTTGTAAACCTACTTGTTTAGAATATGCGTACGAAAACCTACTTTCAAAATCTAGTGAACGAGTGGTTAGTGCAAAAGCAATATCAATATTATCTGCTTCGTTACCTAGTAAAGATGACCATTGGTTTTCTATTAACCAATCTTGTACTCTTTGTGCATAGTCTTCAATTGCAGTTTCTAATAATGAACACATTTGATCATTATCTAATTCAATTTTTCTAATAGGTGCACCTAATCTATGCTTTATTAATGTGAATAATTCATCTTTTAATTTATCATTTAATGCATTTGCCATAATTCTATGTATTTATTTATAAATATTAAGATATTTATTAAATGATGAAAAGAAACCTAATAAAAAAAATTTTAAGAGAAGAAACTACTTACGAAGTAGAAAAAAATCTTTTTCCTTATACTAAAACAGATACACATAGTTCTACTGATATTGCAGTAGGTTTAATGCATAAGGCAATGAATCATTTGGCTTCTGCACTTAGAGATATAGAATCTGCAATACAATTCGCCTATGAAGCGGACACCAATAATGAAGAACTTATTGAGGGATTAGAAGATATTAGAAAATCTTTACTTCATGGTAGTGGACAAGGTGCGGGATGGAATGGTACAGAAGAACATGATAATATAATTAATGAATTAGGTTCATTAATTGAAAAGTATAGTGACGGTAACGATAACTTTAATCTAAATGGTTCTCACGATCAGAAAGCTCCTGAAGGTACTCCTTAATCATATTTACCCCATCATCAATAGTTTTAAATGATTTATCAGGTAAAAATGCTTTTTTTCCTATAATTACTGCAGGTAAAAAATCACTACCAACTTTTTTTGAAAAGGATTCATATAATACTTCATTTTCTTTATCATCTGTATCTATCTCTTTAAATTCTATATTAGATTCTTTAAGTTGGTTTTTTAAATTGTCACAGTGTGGACAACCTTTCATACTGAATACTATTGGTACTGTTTTCATAATTATTTTTTCTGTATCTTTTATTTCTTTATTATGGCGACGTTCATATTTGTTTATTATAGGTTCAATTGCGAATAAAATCAATAGTTTAAAAAAACTTTTTACCATTAAAAAAAAGTTTTTCTTTTTATTAAGTCTTACATTTATTGTATATCTAACACCACTTTTTAAAGGTAATGCTCCATGCCAACTCTTTATTTTTCTACCTGAAAATAAAAGAGCGTTTCCCACACCAAATTCTGAAGCATGTGCAGTTTTTTTCAACAACGGAAATACAGTACCACTACCTTCATAATTATCATTAATAAAAATTAAAATGGTATAATCATCTCCATCGTAATGATGGGGCATAGAAGGCGCATCTTTAGTATATCTAAGACCGGCAGATCTTGTTACGTTATAATCTTTTAATTTTGGTATTTTTTTAATCTTATTTACTATAAGTTTATGTATTTCAGGAAATGTATCATTTAATGTAGATTCATAAACTGAAAGTCTAAAACTTCCATGATTTACAGTTAGTCCGAATTGATGTAAATTAGTTTCGAATAAATTCTCTATTTTTTTTGCTTCTTCTTTAGAAAATATATTAATATTTTCCCATACCATTTTATTTTTCCACATCATTTTCAATCTTTTTAATAAATTCTTCTATAATATTTTCTTCACCCATAATAGTTCCGATGATTTTCTTTTTTTCATTTAAAATATCCCACACTAATGTGTCTATTGTTTCATCTATTAACATATAATATATATTAACTGTTTTATTTTGACCTATCCTATATGCTCTATCTTCCGCTTGTTCATGATTTCCCGGTACCCAGTCTAATGAATTCATAATTACTATCTCTGCAGCAGTTAAGGTTAATCCTACACCGGCAGCCTTTATTTGTCCTACGAAAACTTTACAATTATCATCTTCTTGAAATCTATCAACCGCCAATTGTTTTTGTTTATCTGACATTCCTCCCCTTATACAAACACACTTATCTCCAAAATACCTAATAAACGCATCCATTTCGTCATTGAAGTTACAAAATATAATAGTTTTTTTATTTAGTTCTAATGCTTCTTCTACTTTTTCTATAGTATATGGAACAGTTTCCATAGCTATAAAAGTTCTTAACAATGTAGCTTCTACTAAATCTCTTGCGGGATTACCTTTTTTACCATCTACTTTACGTTGTGCCAAATATTCTTCCCACACATTTTTATAACCGTCTACATTTTGTAATTCTAAATAAATTGGTGTTATAAGTTTATCTGGTAAATCTAATACTTCTTCTTTTTTACGTCTTAAGATAGTTCTTTTAGTTTTTTGTGCTAATTCTTCTAAATTAGAAGCACCTTTAGTTACCCAAACAAACCTACCACCTTTTTTAAATCTTACTCCTTCACAATAAGTTCTAGCATAATGTACCCAATTATTTGCAACCCCACATTCTATTATGGATAAAAGATTATAATAGTCCATTGGTCTATTAGCGATGGGTGTACCTGTTAACAACCAACATCTTTTAGGAGAAAATCTTTTTGAAATATCTTTTAAAATTTTACCCCTTATACTTTTATGATTTTTTACAAAGTGTGCTTCATCTAATATTATTAGATCTGGATTAAATTCAACTATTTCTCTTCTTAATTCCCAGTCTTCATATTTTTTACCTCTTTCTTCTATAGTATGAAAATTTTTTAATATATCATAATTTATAATAGTAAATCTATCTGGATCCCAATGTTTTCCCTTTATTATGGAGACATCTTCACAAAAGTTTTGTACTTCTCTCATCCAATTTATTTTTAAAGATGCTGGACAAACAATTAAAACTCTTTCTGCATTACATTCTAATGCAGCAACTATAGATTGATATGTTTTACCTAAACCCATATCATCCGCCAAAATACATTTTTTATTTTTTAATAAAAATTCTATACCTTCTTCTTGATGTTTAAATGCTCTCCAACCCCTTTTATCTAAATCTATGTACTTTTCAAAGTCTACTTCTACTTCTACTTCCTCATAGTGAATATCTTCAATTAATTGAGTTTTAGGTATCCATATTAATTTAACTTCTTTTTGATTTTTATAAAATTTACATATTGCGTGTATTGCTTTATCACTTTCTGCCAATATAGTTTCTACTAATATTTTATTAATTGGTGTAGTCAATTTATACTCTTCTTTTAATTGATTTGAAAAATATTCAGTGATTTCTACAATTTTATTAATATTTTTAGGTATGTAATTAAAATAATTAGTAATATATTTTGTTTGACTATTAGTTAAAAAATATGATTTTTCGGTTTGATATTTTTTCTTTATATAATTAATATAGGGATTCTTACCATTATATGTAACTAATAGTTCTTCAATTTTCAATCCTTTAATGTCTTTTATATCTAACATATTTCTAATTATAATCATTTTTTTGCAAAGTATAAATATTTATAGGTAAAAGATACATGAAAAATAACAGAAAAGTCCCAATTACGAGAGTAAACAAGTTTTTTTCACAAGAAGATTTTAATTTAGAAGTAGATTTTGGTAGAGAATGGTTAGAGGGTGACATAAACATTAAAGTAGTTCTTTTTCAAGTAGATCAAAGTAAATCATTAACTGATGATATATATGGAGAATCTGCACCTAATGAAATAAGATTTAAAACACCGGTTGAATTGACTGTTAATTTCCAAATGGAATCTCCTAAAAATGAGGCTTGGAATCCTAATGGTAGTTTAAGACATTTAGAACATGGTAATCTAACTTTAGGCGTATATCAGTCACATTTAGATGAATTAGGTGTTGAGATTAATTATGGGGATTATATAGGATATCATGAAACTGAAGATAAAATGACTTACTGGACAGTATCTAATAATGGTATAATAACATCAGACAACGCACACACTATTGCAGGTTATAAAGGTTTTTACAGAACTGTGACATGTGTACCTACACCTGAAGATGAATTTAAAGGTATTTAATTAAAATGGGACTTCCTAAGAATTATAGAAAAAATTTAAAATTTACCCCTACTCCAGAGGGTTTTGAGGCTAGACAAAATATATTAAATGATATTGCTAATCCTGGTACATATCTACCTAAAGGTATTTTACACGAAGATATGGATAGAGAGTTTGTTCAATATATGGAGGATGATATAAGTTTAGTTTTAAATGGTGAAAAAGTACCAGTTATTTTTTTAAGTATACAAAGATGGGCAGAATTTGCAAAAACTTGGCAATTTTCAGATGAATACAAAAATATTACAATGCCCTTTATTACCATAATAAGAAAACCAGATGCACAAACTGGTACTAATTATGCGGGAACTTTTAATGTGCCAGGAAAACCTACGTTTACATATATGAAAATACCTACATGGGATGGTAATATAAAAAGTTTTGACATTTATAAAATACCACAACCTATTTCTGTAGATTTAAACTATGAAGTTAGATTATTCTGTACAAGAATGAGAGATTTAAATGTGTTAAATAGATTAATGTTAGACTCATTTTCTGCAGGTGAAAAATATATTAGGGTAAATGGTCACCCAATACCACTTATGATGGATAGTATAGGTGATGAAAGTTCTATACAAAATTTAGATGAGAAAAGATACTACGTACAATTATTCAGTATAAAAATGTTAGGTTATTTATTAGATCCAAAACAGTTTGAGGTGACACCAGCAATTAGTAGGGCAATTACTTTCTTTGAAATTGCAGAAAATGTTAATTTAGCTACCCACCAGATTAAAGAAAGAGAAGAAGACACATCAATCGAATTAAATATTCAATTTGCACCAGGTATTAATGTTTTCCAACTATCAATTGAAAACGACTCCATTTACAGTAGTGTTTCACAACAAAATATTAGTAACTTTACTGTTACAGTAAATGGTAACGTAAAAACATTACCTTTTGATGTTTCTTATGGAGATTCATTAGAAATTACAATAACAAAATTAGATGTAGCAAATCCTGCATTTTTAACAGTAATAGGAAACGCAAAATGAAAAGGATAGTTAGAAATTATGTAGTAAGAGATCCTAAACCTATAATGGACGCAATACTTAGGGGAGTAAGTAATTATAATGCAATTAGTATAAAACCTTCTATTAAAGGACAAACTATATTTGATGAAATTAAAGTTAACATTAATGATGTAGAAAAAACGGAATTATATGTTAACGGTTTAAGGTATGTCGTTAATACGGATTATAACATAGAAGATAATAAACTTATATGGTTAGGTGATTTTGAATTAACTCCAGATTTTGATTTAGTTTTAATAGTGAGATAATTTATCTTACCACTTCACCGTACAAATCTTTTTTAGGGACACATTTTTCTTTTATTATTTTTTCTACAAATGCAAACATTTTTAATCCATTTTCTTCACAATAAGTTTTTAACAATAAATGTGTTTTGGGTGTAATTTTAAGATTTTTAGTCCTTTTCATAGTTGTTTTTTATATAAGTATGACAAAAGTATGAAAAATATCATACTAAATATCTGAATATTAAAATAATTCACTTACTTTCAAAAATAATTGCATATTTATAATAAAAACAAAATAATAAAAAAGATTAAAATAAAAAATTAAATGGCTTCAACAAATAGAATTTTCGTTAGTCCAGGTGTTTTTACATCAGAAAAGGATTTAACATTCGTAACAAGACAAGTGGGGGTAACTACATTAGGTTTACTAGGGGAAACACCTAAAGGTCCTGCATTTGAACCAGTATTCATTTCTAATTATGATGAATTCACATCATATTTTGGTAACCTAAACCCTGAAAAATATAAAGGTAATGGGTATCCAAAATATGAACTTAACTATATAGCTAGATCGTTTTTAACACAAACAAATCAACTTTATGTTAGTAGAGTATTAGGATTATCAGGATATAAAGCAGGTAATGCTTGGTGTATTACATTGGATGCAGAGTTTGATCCATCAACAGAAGAAGTAATAGGTACTACTTCTTATCCTACATTATTAACTTATAGTGCGAGTACAGGTGGAACACCAGTTACAATGACATTTAGTGATCCTCTTTTACAAGAATTATATGATCAAGGGGAAATTAGTAATAGTTTTTCTGCAATAGGTTTAAGTGCAACTGGTGATACTATATCAATAACTTCACCTAAATATATAGAAGTGGGTAGTGACTTTTCTGGTGCTACTTTCTCAATGGAAGTTACTTCAACATCTGGTTCTACACCAGGTTTTGTAACAGGTGTTACTTCAGGTACAGTAGTAACTTATACTGCATCATCTTATGATATTGATGGTAGTGTGGTTGCCACTTTAAGATCTAGAGGTAATTATGGTGGAGACCAAATATTAGATTACACAGTATCAGGTATAACAGATGTAAGTATGACAAATACATCCTCAATTGTAACTAACCCTTTTGGTAGTTTTACAATAAATGGTACAACAAGTAGTGGTGTTGACTTTGATTATAATGTGTCTTTAGATAAGACTAAAAAGAACTATTTACCTAATGTTTTTGGTGTTAGTTCACAAGATAAAGAAACAGAACTTTTTGTAGAAGAATTGTTCATTAACAGTTTAGATGATTTAAATACTGCTGGTAAAGTAAGAGGTTTAAACATTGATTTTGTTAGAATAAGTGCAGATTCTACTTATAATTTAAGTAATTATGAAGAAAAATATCAGTCTGCAGCTTCCCCATACGTATTATCTGAATTAAGGGGTAATAAACTTCAGAGATTATTTAGATTTATTACAATATCTGATGGTAATGCAGCTAACAGAGATATTAAATTTTCTATTATCAACATTAAACCAGATGATAAAACATTTGATTTAATAGTAAGAAGATATAATGATAATGACGCCAATCTAAGTGTTTTAGAGAAATTTTCTAAACTTTCTTTAGACCCTACAGATAACGGATTTATTGGTAGAAAAATTGGTACGTCAGATGGTGAATTCCCATTAAGAAGTAATTATATTATGGTAGATATGGCAACCGATTACCCAACTAATGGTGTACCTGCAGGTTTTGAGGGAGTACAAGTCAGAGACTATATCGGTGATACTACGGCATTACCACCACAAATAGAGTATGGTACAAAATACCCTTCATTGAATAACTCACAAATAAGAAAATACTATTTAGGTCTTAATACGACTATTGGTGTAGATCAAGATTTCTTCGATTACAAAGGATTAGACGCAGTAACTAAAGTAGCGTATACTGGTAAATCGGATGGTTTTCACTTAGACGTAAACGCAAAAGGGGCAGAAATATCAGCAGGTAATGATAGTTATTTTCCATCATTACAAGTAGGTATATCAGCATTTACTACTGAAGCATCTTTACAAAGTGGGCCATATGAAAAAGTAACTGCTAGGAAATTTACTTTCGCACCATACGGTGGTTTTGATGGTTGGGATGTGTATCGTTTAGACAGAACAAATACTGACTCATATACCAAAACTGGTAGTAAGGGTAATGAAGGTTTACTTAATGGAACGTTTACAACTTATACTACTTCTGAAGGAGATGATGGTATAACTTCAGATTACTTTGCATATTTAGAAGGAATATATACTTATAATAATCCAGAAGCAGTAAATATAAATGTTTTTGCAACACCAGGATTAGATTTAAGAGATCAACCTTCCTTAATTGATGCAGCGGTTGATATGGTTGAAAATGATAGAGCAGATTCATTGTATGTAATTACTACACCAGATACTAGTAGCGATGGAGAAACTGTTTTAACACCAGATGAAGCAACAGGAATATTAGATGATTCAGGAATAGATAGTAACTATTCTGCAACTTACTTCCCTTGGTTACAGATGAATGATACAGAAAATAATCAATACATTTGGTTACCACCAACATTAGAAGTTGTTAGAAACATTGCATTAACGGATAACGTAGCGTTCCCTTGGTTCGCAGCAGCTGGTTTAAACAGAGGTACTACAAATGCAATTAAAGCGAGAACAAAATTAACTTTAGATCAAAGAGATGATTTATATGAAGGAAGAATTAATCCAATGGCAACATTCTCAGATGTAGGTGTTTGTATTTGGGGTAATAAAACCTTACAATCTAAAGATACGGCACTTAACAGAATTAATGTTAGAAGATTGTTATTACAAGCTAGAAAACTTATTTCGGCAGTATCTATTAGATTATTATTCGAACAGAATGATGATGTTGTAAGAAATCAATTCCTTTCATTAGTTAATCCAATATTGGATAATATTAGAAAAGAAAGAGGTTTAACTGACTTTAGAGTTGTATTAGATGATACACCAGAATCTATCGACAGAAATGAATTAAATGGTAGAATATTCATTAAACCGACAAGATCTTTAGAGTACATTAGTATTGAATTTAATATTACTAATACTGGAGCATCTTTTGATGATATCTAAAATAAATAAAATATAATTATAAGGTGGGATTATTCCCACCTTTTTTTTGTCTATGAAAATAAAATTAAGTCAATATCAAAAAAGTCTACTTTTGGAATTTAAAAAAAGAGCATATTCATTTGATTGGGACGATAATATTTTATTTATGCCCACTAAAATTTATTTAGAGAAAAAGGTAGGTGATGGATGGATACCTGTTTTAGTAGGTACTGAAGAATTTAGAGAAATTAGGAATAGAGTTGGTAAAGATTATAGATATGAAAAAGATGACTTATATTATGCGTTTAAAGATTTCAGAGATTATGACGCATTTATAAGAGACACAAAAGAAGCATTAAGAAAAAAATCTTTTGGTCCCAGTTTTGATAAATTTAAAGAAGCATTATTATATGGTAATGACTTCTCTATAATAACTGCTAGAGGAAACCCACCTAAAGCAATTAAAGATGGTATAAAAGTGATAATTGACACTCTTTTCACTGAAGAACAAAAAGAAAAAATGTTATCTAACTTACATGGTACATCTATAGAACAATATCTAAACTTACAGGACTACTATCCTGTGACTTCTGACGAGTTTGTAGAAGAATTTGATACTGATGTAAGTGTAACAAACCCAGAAGTCGGTAAAATGATTGCATTAAAGACTTTTGTAGATAGAGTAGTTAGTGCAGTTAAAGAAATGAAAGATAATCCAGAATATAATGGTATGAGTATAGGTTTTAGTGATGATGATTTAGGTAATATTGAGAGTGCGGAGAAGTACATTGAGGAGAAATTAAAAAAATTATATCCTGATGTTAAATTTTTAGTATATGATACATCTGATCCTGATAACCCTAAAAAGAAACGAATAATAATTAAAAAATAGAATTTTATTTAATTACTAAATATTTATTAATAAATGGTGAAATAAACCATATTTTAAAATACAAAGTAATGAGAATTAAAAAAAACGATAAAGTAATTAAGTTAACTGAAAATGACTTAAAAAGAATTGTAAAAAGAGTATTAACAGAACAAAATTATGATTATGAATATATAGAAAATCTAGATGACGCAAAAAAACTATATAAATTAATACTAGATGCGATGGGAGTGTTTATGGATGATGAGGCGATTATTGAAGCTGCGTTTATGGCATTCGATAAAAATCCCGATTTATATTATGAAGCGAATGAAATCTTTAAAAATGATAATGATTATCTTGCTGGAGATAGTTTTAAAGGGTCAGTCATGTTTGATGGAGCAGACAGTTTATTACATATGGTTAAATTAAAAATGGATACAAATAAAATATATCATAAAAAATCTATTGCGCGTATAGCTCATGAAAATAATTTTAAATAAAAAAGACTAAAATGGAAAAGAATATAAATAACGAAATTGAAAGAATGAAATCATTATTTAATGAGGAAAGACTTTACGGTAATATAGAAAATGGTAAAGAAAATTTAAATGAAGGTTTAAAGTCTACATTAAAAGGTATTGGTGGAATGTTTAGAGGTACTGGATATAGTTATACTAAATATGCTTATGAATTATCTGGTGCGTTAAAAGAACTTAATGAAGAATTAGAAGAAACTATTAATGAGGTTGAAAAAATAATAGATAAATCAAATGAATCTAAAATGAGTAATGACGCATATGATAGATTAACTCTTCATGTGGGAGATGCGATAGATACGTATAAAATGGCTATTGAGACTAATGAGATTATTATAGAAGATTTAGATTTTTCTGTTAGTTCTAATAGAGAAGACGAAAGGGCACAAGATAACCCTACTTCACAATTAGAAAGATAATAAAAAACATTAAAGATTTAGTTTTTTTTAAATTTTAGATATTTATTAATAAAGAATAAAAAACAACGATAAAAAAAAGAAATTATGGCAGATTTATTAATGAGAATGCCGGTTCCTTATGAACCATTAAGAAAGAATAGATGGATTCTTAGATTTCCTGATGATTTAGGTATTCAAGAATGGTGGATTTCTACTGCAAGTAGACCTAAATACACTAGTGATGAAGTATCAATACCATTTTTAAATACTGAGACGTATGTTATCGGTAGATTTAGATGGGAAACAATCTCTGTTACATTTAGAGATCCAATTGGTCCTTCTGCAACACAAGCATTAATGGAATGGGTAAGATTACACTCTGAATCTGTAACTGGTAGACAAGGATACGCAGCAGGATACAAAAAGAATGTAGAATTAGAAATGTTAGATCCAACAGGTGTAGTAGTACAAAAATGGATTTTAGAAGGTACTCAATTAAATGACGCTGATTTTGGTGGTTTAGATTATAGTTCTTCTGACTTAGCAGACATTACATGTACATTAAGGTTTGATAGAGCAATTAACGTATTCTAAATCAAATTAACATATATAATATTAAAAGTCGCATAAAGCGACTTTTTCTATGCTTTTAAATATTTATATAAAAACTCTATTAGAATGAAAATTATAATTTCCGAAACACAGTATAAAAAAGTTTTTGATAATGATTTTTTAATTATTAGTGAACAAGAAGTAGATGGAATATCTGGTGCGGCTATCTCAACTCCAAAGTTGGGAAGTGGATGGATTCAAAATAGTACTGCACCAGGAAAAATTAATTATGGTATTAACGAGTTAAATACCTATGTCGCATGTAGACCAAAGGGGAATATAGTTGCAGGAATACCTGGTCCAGATTGGGACTGGTGTAAAGCTAGACAATATGGTGATCCTCATATGGGTGCAGTAACTTATGAATATAACGGAAAAATGGTAACCATTAAAGATTTTAATAGTAGAGCGGAAGATGATGGAAGATATTCTTATGATGTTGGGGGAAATATTCTTTCTTCTACATATGATGTACTATTAAACCCTAAAAGTGAAAAAAATATTATAAACAACGCTATTGGGACATATAATAGTGTTTATAGTAGTTGGAATAGGTTACGAAAACTAGGTAATTGGGACGGTTTAGCATGTAATTTACTCACATTTAGTAATTCTAAAAGTAAATTAGAAGAAGTATTTAATAATCCTTATAGTAGTGGAATAGGTATTGGTAATACCAATTTATTGTGGCCAGGTGACTTAATAAAAGAATATTTTAAATTAAAAACAGTTGTTGAAGAAGATATTTTGAGTATTTGGGGTCAAGAAGCATTTAAAAAGGAACAAATAGAATTAGGTGAAAGGTATAAATTATCCCTAAAAAGGTGGAAAGAAGATTATAAAAAATGGAAACAACAATTCGGTGAGAAATATAATACCATACAAAACTCCATTAATGATATCATAAATAGTAAAAATAATGCTTTTGCAATAGAAGATTATAGAAATAATTCATGGAGAGATCAAGACAGTAATGATCCATCTAAGTACAGACCTAATTATGTTAATAATTTACTAACTAACAATACTTACCAAAGTGATTTAGAAAATGATCCTAAACCAGTTGATTGGTATGCATTACTTAAAGAATTAGAATCACAAATAGGTGAAATTAAATTACCTAGAAAGTTAACTAAAAAAGAACCTATACAGAAATTCCAAAATTGGTTAGACAAAAATTACCCAACTCAGTGGACTACAACAGGTAAACCTTTAAATAAAAAAACACCGGGTTATGGAACATTTGGGCCACAAACTACTAAAGCGTGGAAAAAATATGGACCGGTTTATTATTATCAATTAAATGGTAAAATTAAACCGCCACCAGTAAAACCTAAAGAACCAGAAATAAGAGATTTAGCACAAAGAAATATGGGTGAAAAAAGTAATTTAGAACAAATGATTGAAACTTATTTACATATTATAGACGCCTCAGCAAGTCATAATGAAAGGTTTGAGAGTCAAAGTGCGAGTAAATATAAAGAATATTGTAGTAAACCCGTAGGAGATTTTAGAAACCCATCAGATGGTAAAGTAAGATGGAATCCAAATAGTAGGAACACCTGGAAAACGGACTGGTTTGATGAATATGGACGCCCAAAACAAGTGGTTGCCGAATCAAAAAAACATAAAATAGATGAACAAATAATAGTAGTCCCACCTGTACCTTATTATGATGTTGAAAAATCATTCGATTATAAAGATAATGATAAAAATACTTTTAATCTTGTGTGTAGTCAAAAGAATCTAGGTGGTGTATGGTGGTACAGTGGAGGTAAAAATTTAGGAACTTGTGGTTGTGTTAATAACCCAACTAATTCATTTAAATTAAATGGATCAACTATTAATATGTCTAAAATTGTTGAGTATAGTGCGGTAGAGAATGATGTACGAAGTTTATGGGAAAAAACTTCTGATTGGGCTAGTAAGTGTGTAGGTGATTGGCATTGTATTGCAGATGTAGCATCTATTGCAGTATTATTTATACCCGTACCAGGATTAAATGTGGCATTATCTGCTGCGATTGATGGTGTGAGTGCTGCTGGGTATGTAATTGAACAAGATGAGGGTTGGGAATTAAATGCGGGATTAACTTTAGTAGGTGCATTGTTTAGTGGAGCAGAAGCGATGAAATTTACAAATAAAGCATTAAAAGGTGGTTTAAAGAATGTAAAATGGACTAAAGCTTTAGGTGAAATAACAACGGAGTTAAATGATAAAGCATTTAAGAATACACTTGAGGGTATGACTAAATCAGAAGCGGCGGATGTATGGAGTAAAAAATTAAGAGATTTAGTTTCAGAATATTCATCTAAGGAAATAAAACAATTATCTGATGTGATAGACGCTTTTCAAAAAATGCCAAATAAAGCGGTAGACGGTTTGGAAAAAATAATGAGAAGTATGAAAAACTTAACTCCAAAAGAAAAAGAAATTTTACAACAGTTAACAAAAAAAGGAGTTAAAAAAGATAAACTTAAACCATTTCTAGATGATTTAATAAAGGTAGATTATGACATTAAAAAAGTTATAAAAAAATATATACCTAAGTTTAGTAATAAAGAAGCTTTAATACAAGCAACTTTATTTGGGTTAGTACAAGGTTATGGAGAAGAAATTGGTAAGGCATTAAGTAAAGGTTTTGACGCATTAAAAAAGTTTACAGGTTACGATATAGATAATAAACTTACTTCTAAAGAAGATATTAATAAAAAAGACGCTTCTTCATTAGCGATAAAACAAAAAATAGAAGATTTAGCTAGTTATTATTTATTAGCACATATGATAGATATTGAAACTAGAATAGGTGTAGGTAATTTACTAAGTAAATATGATATTAAAGTAGAAAAAAATGTAAGAGATATAGTATTTAATGGGATGGAAAGTATAATAGGTAAAGTTATTTTAGAAAAAACAGGTAAATGGTTGAGAGAAATAACAGATACTGCCACTCAAATGGAAAAGGAAGGTAAACCTACAGAAGAAATTAAAACTTTTATTATAACAAAATATGATGAAATATTAGAATTATTAGAAAATGCCCCCGAACAAGATAAATTAAAAGAGTTAGAAAAAAACTTAGAAATAGAAAATAATAAAAACGAAGAATTTAGTGAGGCAGATAAAGAAAATGCCAAACATTGGGGTATTGAATTGTAAACATTATATAATATAGTTATATTTATTAATATGGAGAAAAAAATTAATGAGGAAATTGAACGAATTAAAAGTCTTTTTACTGAAGAGAGACTTTATGGTAATTTAGTTAAGGAACAAGTTACCAATCCCGATTCTAATGGTGATTTTGTAATAGATACCACAGAATTTACTGCATCTGGTAATGACATAACTGCAGATGAGGCTAAATTATTCGTTAATGCCTATCATACCGCAAACCCAACTAGAAACACTGAAGTAGGACATTGTATTAATCAATCAGTAATTCAAATGATGATTAAAAAATTTCCTAGATTGGTGGAAAGTCCTATGAATTATGGAGTAACAAGTTTAGGGGGTAAATGTTACCTATACTCCAACAATAGAGGTACAATTAGTTATCCAGCACAAATAACTAAATTAGAATTTTGGCAAAATGATTGGATTACTTTTTATGTAACTCTTAAGACACCTATTGATTTATCAACTGAAGATAGTTATAAAAAAACATTCAATAAAAATTGGAGTAATACTAAAGCGGTAACTCCCGGCACAATAGAAATGAGGGTAAAACTCAATGAGACTGCTAACCGAACAGAAAAGATAAAATATTTACAATATAAAGCACCTATAACTAACTTAGGTACTACTGCTACTACATCAACATACGGTCAAATAACTTTTATGAATTTTTATGATGAAAGTGGTAACAAAAAAACTATTCAGTCATTAATTGATAAAATTGATGAATCAAGTGTATACGGTGGATGGATGGCCGGTGATGGTACAGGTAGTACATATCAATATGATCCTGATGGTGTAGATATGGATGGTTTATTACAAGATACAAATACTACAAATTTAACTGTTAGTGGAGGAGATATTAAAGAAATGGTAGTTAACTTAATTAGATAATAGAAAAAGATGAAAAAAAAATTAATTTATTTAGATAAGAAAAAGTTTAACCTTATGTTAGAAAGGATGGATAATAGAGTTAATTATGACGAATCCATAAATTTGAAGAAAAAAATTTTAATTACTGAAGGTGAAGGTGGTATTGGAAAAATAATTAGAGGTTTCCTTAATAGTGGTAAATTTGTTGCAGATGAAGTAGCGGTTGTTGCAAGAGCACTAAGTGGAGATGTTGACGAATTAAAAAAATTATTAAGAAGATTAGATGATGACCCACAGGGTTTTAAGGTTAGTTTAAATAACTCATTAGTAGATTTAGGTGTTAGTGCAAGTGCATTAAAAGGATTAGAGAATTTTATAGATAATGTACGTATAGTTGAGAAATCAAAACCTGAAGATGTTTATACAAATTTATTTTATAATTTATCTAAAGATGGTAAAACTGTAGATGAAGCAGTTAAAGAAATTGATAAGTTATGGGATGATATGCCAGAAGTTTTGAAAAGAAAAACAAATGATATTGATTTCCCATTACAAGCAACCGATGATATAAGAATAAATATAATAAAAAATAGGGTTGGTATGAGTCCTAAATTACCAATGAATATTAGAATTAAGATTGGTGATGATATTGCTAAACAAGCAACAAAAGGTTTGAAAAAACTTCAATTAGATGAGATGCTAAAAGGTGTTGAACTTAAAAGCCCAATTAGTGAGTATGTGGTATTAACTAATAAAACTAGTGGTAATCATATAATAGTACATAAAAATAATGTTGGTGGTTTTGTGAATAAGTTTGAAATTGTCGGAAGTAATAAGTTTGAGATAAGTGATGGTGTAAGTTTTAGAGGTAAAGATGGTGATACTATAGTAGTAATGGATGATCTTAACTTTAAATCAGGTTTAAGTGAGGAAGAGTTAGCCATATTAAAAAATGAGTTAAAAGGTGCTAATTCTATGGAGAAAACGGAAGAATTACTTGCAGAAATAATAAAGAATCAAAGATTAAATGAAAGAGCAATTGCAAAAGTTAAAAGAAATAAATATTGGGTTTATTCAATACTAGGTATAGAATGGGCTTTAGAAGCATTGATACAAACTATTTCTTGTATAACTAAGGAAGATGGTGAATTAAGACGTGTAAGGAAAGATAAAATGGAACAATTTTTAGATATGGAGTATGACATGGAAACAAATCCTAATACAAAATATACTGAAAAAGATTTACTTCAGTTTACTGAACCGGTGGATTTTTTGGATTGTTTTAGGACTTTTATGAATACAGATTTAGTTGATGTAACTGACAGATATGATCCTAAAGGTTATTTTGAACATTATTTCCCCTTACCTTTATGGGGTGTAGGATCTTCAATTATAGATTATTTATTTACATTTAGTGTTGATTTACAGAGGTTACTAGGTGTGATTGATGCTAAACTGAAATCTACTATTAAACAACAAGTAAATAAACTACTAAAAAATAAAAATTTGGTTGAGATATTAAATCACAAGTGCGAATATACTAAAGAAGAAGCTTTTAATCTGATTAAAAATGAGGGTGGGGATAATAATGAATCAGTTAAGGATTTATCAAAAATTTTAAATGTTATAGGTGTAGATGGTGAGTTTAAAAATAATTTAGTACAAAATATACTTAGTGGAAATGAAGCGTTAGCATTAACAAAAAAGGAAGTTGATGATATGAAAGATGGTGCAACTAAGGATATTAATGTTAACGTAGATGTTTCAGGATGGGATGGAATAAAAAATGGAAAGGGTATTGATTTAGCTTCTAAATTAATAAGAAAATGTCAAGCCACAAAGGCAGAATTAATTATTACATTATTGAACGCGGCAGGAGAAAATGAAGTTGAGAGAAAATTAAATGATTTAATATTATTTACTGATGGTTCTGTATCTAAAGATGAAATAAAAACTATGGCTAAAGATATAGGTAAGGGTAAACAAATCGATTTGGGAAGTAAATTTACAGTTTCAAATGGTAAGAAAAACACAGAAGAAGGTATTAATTTAATGGGTTTTGCAATGAATTACGGTACACAGAGAAAAACAGATATTGAAGGACCTACTGTAGCAAGAAAATATTTTCAAGACGTAAATAAGTTGGCTAGTGATGAATTTATAGATAAACAATTTAATGCGTTAGTAGATTATATGAAAAATGATGTGTCAGATGACAATGTAGATTCTACAACTACTCGAAATTTAGATTTAGGAGTTGTAATAAATTTTGATTTAACTTTACCTGATTATAAATGGCAAAGTATCTTAAACAATAAAAGTGTAGAGGAGGGTTGTAATATTATGAAAGCAACTATGTATAATTTTGCTGCAAAAAGTAAATTTAAACCCTTTATTAGTATGTTAAGTCCCGATAATGAAGGTGAATTGTATACAAAACATGAAGATGTAAATGGTAATCCTTCATTTCAATTTATTATAACCGATGAAACACTTACTGAATTAGCTAAATTACCTGTTAAAGGTTGGTGTGATAAAGTTACTGCTAATGGTGAAAGAAAAGGTAAGACAAAAAGTGACTGTACTTCCGAATTAATAGAATTCGCCAAAACTTTACCTTGCTACGTAGAGTAAAAAAAATCAACATTTAATATTTATTTAATAGAATAATAGATTAAATTAATAAAAAAATGTTTTATGGAGCAAAATATACAAAATTCTTTAGATCCTAATTATGTACCTGAAGATTTAAGAACACCTTTCGATGTGTTAGATTTACCATCACAGGGATTATTATACGATAATAAATTAAAACAAGTTAAAGTAGAATATTTAACTGCAATGGATGAAAATATTCTTAGTTCACCTAATTTGAGTGCAAAACCAGATGTGATGATTGATTTACTTATTAAAAGAAAGGTAAAAGATTTAAATATGGATGTTAGTGAATTGTTAGAAGGAGATAGAATGGCTATTCTAATATTTTTACGTTCTACCGCTTTTGGTGAGAAATATACCCAATTAGTTTGGGATGAAAATAGTGGTGATTATGTAGAAGGTGAGATAGATTTAAGTCAGTTAAAACAAAAAAAATTAATGATTAAACCAGATGTTAATGGTGAGATAGATTTTAAATTACCTAAATCTGGAAAATTAATTAAGTTTAAATTTTTAACATCTAAAGAAGAACAAGAAATTGATATTGCAGACAAAAGTCAGATGAAAAGAAGTAAAGAAAAAGTTTCTCAAAAAATAACACTTAGGTTGGAGAAATGTGTTACCGAAATTGATGGTGAGAGAGATAAAATAATAATTTCAAATATCTTAAAAAAGATACCACTTATTGATTCTAGATCATTACGAAAGTATATTGATGATAATGAACCAGGTATTGATTTTAATACAAACGCACGGATTCAGGGGGGAGAATCCGTTAGTTGCTTTCTTAGATTCGGACCGAATTTTTTATGGCCTAAACTCTGAATACCTACTACACTTACATAAAGAAATATCTTATTTAGTAAAAACAGGTCAGTTTTCATATAGTGATATAATGATAATGCCTACTTATAGTAGAAGAATATTTATTGGTAATCTTACTAAGAAAGAAGAATAATTTAATTTTTCTTAATATTTATATAAAAATCGCACTATGAAAAATATTGAATATTTTAATAATATTATTAAAGAAGTTATTATTGATATAGATAACTTAATAGTTGAGCAGAGTGTTAGTGTTTCTGGTTATGATGCTTTAGGTGATAGAAGTGTTAGTGATGCTGATAAAATTCAAACTATTATAGATGTTCAAAATCAAAAACCACCACAAAATCCTATAAAAATAGAAGAAATTTATAAAGATATGTCTAATGGGAAATGGCCGGATGGGTTTCCTAGTCAATCTGAATTGGAACAACATTTTCAAAATACTACAAATACTACCTATACTATTGAAGATGGTAAATATAAAGGTAAACAACTTACTTCAGGTGTTTATGATGCTTTAAGAATCAGTAGAGGTATAAAAAGTGCTAAGTCTAGAGTAAGGTCAGGACAAAAAAAGAAAGGTAAAGGACATGCTTCTGTGTGTTATTGTGTTAGATTTGCCAGACAATTTTTAACTGATCCAGATGATCTTGTAGAGGAAGAGAATAAATGTCCACAAGGAAATAAAAGCGCATGTATGAAAAAATGGGAAGATGATTTAAACGCGTGGTTGCCAGCACAAAATGAATATACTAAAAATTTAACTGAAGAATATAGACTAGATTGTATTTCAAGATATAAAAATGAAATGTTTGATTTAGATACTAGAAATTTATACGTTCATAATAATCCTAATATAACCAATACTCCTTATTGTGAAAAATGGGATAATGATATTAAAGACCTTTTTGATGGTATAGAATCAGATCTTTCAGGTTTACTAAGTAAATTTTTTAGGGTAAAAAATCAAAAACAATTAAAAGTTAACGCTAATAAAGGTTCTGTTTCTGATAAATTAATAGTTTATAGTAATATAACAATAAAATATGAAAATAGACCTACGGATTATAATGATAGTGGTGCAGGAGTTCCTCCTAGAGAAAATAACACCACTTTCCCTACTTGTGTAGCTAATTCAAGTAATATTAAAAAAGGTGATGAGGTTAAATATGAGGTAATGACTGCAAGTCCATTAAATAAAGGTAAAACCGTGCAATTAAAAGATCCTGATGGAAAATATTTATTAATTACTTTTTCTAGTACAGAAAGAGGTGAGAACCAAAATGGGAATTTAAAATTTTGCGATTCCAATGGTAAACCCGTATGTTCACAAATAGGTTGGAATGGTAAGATAACAAGACTAGAAATGTAATGAACTATGGCAGGAGAATTCACACCAGGTAGTGATGATTGGTTTAAAGAAAAACTAAAAAATCAAAAAGAATTAATTCGTGAAAGTAAAAATTGGCGAGACAGTTTAGATGGTATTAGTAGAGATGAACGTAAGGCAGAATTAGAGGGTATAAAACAAAAAAAGGAAGCTTTAAGTAAACTTACTCTTGAAACTGAGGAACAAAAAAAAAATGCAGAAGAACTACTTAAGATTTATGAAAAACAAGAAAAAATATATAAATCTCAATACGAAGTTACTGGTAGAATTACACAAGAAGTTAAGGTTACGTATAGACAATTTCAAAACTTTTTAACCACTAGTGCCGATCAATATAATTACGCACAAAAAATTGCCAAAGAATATTTAATGGTTTCTAGAAATATTGGTGCAGGTGCAGCACATCAAGAAAGATTAACTAGAACATTTAAAGATACTTTACCAGAAGTTGAACAAATGGGTGGTAGTATGGAAGATATTACTAATATGATGGAAACTATGGCAGATGAATCAGGTAGAATGAAAATTTTAGATAATGAAGATGTCATTAACATTGAAAAAATATCTAGAGGTGTTAATTTAAGTGCTTCTGAAACTGCAAAAATGGCAGAAATGTTTGACTTAATGGGTATTTCTACAAACGCAATGACTAAAGGATTAGAAGATGTTTTTAAAGAATCTCAAAAATTAGGGTTAAATGCATCAAAAGTAGTAAAACAACTATCAAGTAATATGAAATCTATCCAATCATATTCATTTGCTAGTGGTGTAAGAGGTATGACTGAAATGGCTAAACAAGCGGTTAAAATGAGGATTGATGTTTCTGATGTATTACAAATGGCAGATAAATTCTATCAACCAGAAGCGGCGATTGAAGCAGCAGCTAACTTACAGATGTTGGGTGGAGATATAGCAAAAGCATTTGGTGATCCTTTTGAGACTATGTATATGGCTCGTAATAAACCAGAAGAATTAGCGAATAAATTGGAAGACATGACTAAAAACATGTTACAATTTAACGAAGAAAGTGGTAGATACGAATTACCCGCAGAAGCTAGAATGCAATTAAAAGCGGCAGGTGATCAATTGGGTATCAATACAGAGAAAATGGTTGAAATGGCTAGACAATCTAGTAAAATTAACGACCTTAAAATGAAGTTTACGGCTATTGGTGATAATGAAATGAAAGAAAACTTAGCATCTTTAGCTAAATTTTCAGAAGAAAAAGGAGAATTTGTTATCCAACACAACGGTGAAGAATTAGGATTAGATGAAGTTAACGAATCTATGGTTGATGAGATAATGGAAGCTAATGCAAATGAAGGTAAAACAGATAGTGATTTATTTAAAAATATTGCAATAAACACTCAAACTATGAGTGAACAATTGCAGAGTTTAAAAGAAAGTGGTAAAGCTGCAATTGCAGGTGGTACAGATTTATATGAGATAACTGCAGAAAATATGAAAAAGACTTTAGTAACACCTATGAAAAATACTATGGATGTTGCCGTAAAACAATTTCAAGAAGCGTTTAAACCAGGTGCTTTATTTGAATCAGATGAATGGACTAATGCTACTAATGAATTTGGAGAAACTATGGGTAAAATGGGTGATGAATTAAATGATTTCATTAATAATTTACCAAAAATACCAACAAATACCGGTCCCGGTAACACCAACAATACAGGTGACCCTAATAGCGGTCCAGGTAATACAGGAAATCCTACTGCGTCAGTAACTAAAAATCAAAATATTAATTTAGATGTTGCAATAAATGGGTCTGGAACATTTACACCTGCACAACTGCAAATGATTCAGGATGAAATTACACGAAAAATTGTGAATGGGATTGAAATAAAAACAGATGGAACTGATATTGAGGTAGTAATTAATAATATAACTTAAAAAAAATTTGTTTCTACTATTGACTTTTTAAAATTATTTTCTTATATTTGACCAGAAATAGACCTTAAAAATTATAAATAATTATTAAAACTAGAATAAATATAATAAATAAACTAGTAATAATCTATTAATTATATATAATATATAATTTTATCTCCTGAAATTTAGCCTTTAAATATTTATATATAAAGAATATTTATGTCAGGCATTTTAAATCAAACATTATATACTACTAATTTTGGTGTGTTAAGCACTGAAGATTTACGAGATATATTATTAAGTAAAAATTTACCTCCACCAACTAATAGAACTTTAGTTGAAGGGGGTTTAACCTCTAAACTTGATGATATAGGTAATATTGTAAAAGTACCTGTTAATGGTGTACAAAGTGAAAATACTGTTATTTCTTATAACGAAGATGAAAATATCATTACGGAAGGAGAAAATTTCAGAGACACTCAAAACGTAAATAATAACAGATATATTCCGCCGACAGATGGTTATGAGGAATTTAGTGTTGTAATACCTTCTGAACCTTATTTCGATTCTTCAGTGAAAGATAGAATTCCATACCCTTTATTTTCTAATACTGAAAGTTTTACTTTATTAAGTAGAGGAGATTCTCCTTATGTTACTTTTCCATTTGATGTTATAGACAAAATGTCAACACTAAATTATAACAATGAATCATCTTTAGGTATTATAGGTGCTGGAGAATTAAAAACTAACGTTATTAGTAAAGTTTCTCAAATACAAAATAAAATGTCTAGTGATTTAATTAAATTTGCTATAACATATTTTCAACCACCTGAAGATGAAGCAACTGATTTTGAAGATAGAATGAGAGGAGAACCTTCAAACGGAGGAATTCTACCTGATGAATCGATAGGTTGGCAAGAATATAATAGACAATTAAAAAGTAATAAAGGGGGTAAGAGTAATGATAAAAATCAGAGTTCTCCTGTTATATCTACAGAACAAAGAAGTAATTCTTTAATTAGTAATACAGGTATCAATCAAACAACGTTTTTATTTAATGCTTTAGGTTTAAATTTATATGTACCAAATTATACAGACAGAAGATTATCATCAACATCTGATGGTGGTACATCTAGTAGATATTATATAGGTAGTGAAAGAACTACTAATAGAGGTAGTAAAATAATGACTACTTTTACTTCTGAAGATTTTAATGGTGCAGATGGTATTAATTCAGAACAAGTAGGACAGACTACAGTTGGTAGGAATTATTATTGGGAATTTAAAGATAGTAATAATTTTAATAATAAAACTTTATTATCGGAGACACAAAATTTAGTAAATAACTTTTCTGATGATGTGTACATAGATCAAACTAAAAAGTTTTTTAAAGATAGAGTAAAAGGTAGATTAATTAGTAGAGGTAATGCTATAAGTAGTGAATCTTTTGAATCTGCAATTAAAAACGGTAAATTTTGTAGGGTATGGACACCAAATAATCCTTATAAATATAGTAATGCAATTAGAAAAAGTGGTTTATTTAGTTCAGATAGTAAAAATAAACCAGGTTTTTCTGTTACATCTGATAATGCATCTTTAAGTGTATTACAAAGTAACGGTTTTCCTAAGACACATTCTACAGAAATAGATAGAACAACATCTTTTAAAAAGTATATGTTATCTATTGAAAATTTAGCGTGGGCAGATAATTTAGCAGATTTAACATTAGATGAAATTGGACCTGGCGATCCATTAAGTAGAAATAAAGGTAGAATTATGTGGTTTCCTCCATATGATTTAGGATTTGATGAGAATATGAGTGCCAATTGGACTAAAACAGATTTTATAGGTAGAGGTGAACCTGTATATACATATAATAATTCTACTCGTAGCGGACAGTTAAAATTTAAGGTATTGGTTGACCACCCTAAAGTAATAAATGCATATAGAGGTAGAAGAACAAATGAAATAGAAAGATTTTTTGCTGGTTGTATATCACCACAAGAGTTTTTAGATTTATTAGATAATAGCCAAGGTGTTAGTCAAAATACTAAAAACGAAATAGAAAAAAAATTAAATATACAAAAACAACAATCTACTGCGTCTAACTATAGTGCTAGTGAAAAATACGTATTAAAATTTGATAAAAATAGTGACACAGGTGTAAGTATCGATGCGGCATCTATAACAGAATTTTTAAATATTCAAAAAAATAGTGATAAAACAGTAAAAATTAATATCAATGGTTTTGCATCTAAAGATGAAACTAATGCAACTACGTTGGCTAGTAAAAGGGCTACTGACATCAAAGCACAAGTAGAATCGGTAGTAAACTCAATAAGTAATGTAAATTCTACTACTGTTGTAAAATCTAGTGTTATTGACATAAGTGGTGATGAGAATAGTAGGAGAGTAGACATTAAAATAAGTTATGATGCGGTTAATGATAATACCGCACAACACCAACAAACTGATATGAATAGTAATTTAGTTTCTCTACCTTTAGATTCACAAATAGTAGATAATTTAAGAATTGATGAAACAAGATATTTTGATTTCATAGGGGAGGAATATCCTGAGTATTTTGAAACTATTTCAGAAAAAATTAAATATTTTCATCCAGGATTCCACTCAACTACGCCAGAAGGTTTAAACACAAGATTAACATTTTTACAACAATGTTTAAGACAGGGACCTAGTATATATGATAAAGCTAACTCTACTGGTATAAAAGCGCAAAACTTAGCTTTTGGTAGACCACCTATATGTATTTTAAGAATAGGTGATTACATTAACACTAAAATCACAATTAATAGTTTAAGTATTACTTATGCTACTGGTAATTCACCTCAGTGGGATTTAAATCCAGAAGGTATAGGTGTACAACCAATGATGGCAGATGTTACATTATCTATTGATATTATAGGTGGGCAATCCTTACAAGGACCTATTAGTAGATTACAAAACGCATTATCATTTAATTACTATGCAAATACAGAAATGTATGAAAGAAGAAGTGATAAATTAGAAGTTGAAGCATTTATAGGTGCTAGAATAATTGATGGTAGAAATAGTCTATTTAGCGAATTATTACCGGGTATTGCAAATATAGGTCAAAAAATAAAATTAATAGGAGACTCACCTAATGCTAGTCTTAAACAAGAAGTACCTCTAAATCAGGCATCACAGAATACTGGTGAGTCACAACCTACAATACCATCTAATAGTATTGAAATAAATATTAATCCTAATGGACAAAATGTAATAGTGGAAACACTTATAAATTCAATATTAACACCATTACCAAACCCCATAAATGTAGTTATAACTGATAGTGGTAGTGATATAGTACATATAGATGAAGTATTCACTAGTAAAAGTAATACTATAGAACTAAGTAACATACCAATATTTAGTATTGCTTTTAGTCAATCTCAAGATATTGTAGACTTTAATGGCGATATACTAGATTTACAAGCGGAATATGATTCATTATCAAACACAAGTGCATATAACATAAATAGAAAAAGTCAAATACAAACAGAGATACAAAATATAGAAAACAGTATAGATGAATTAAAAGAATCTATAATTAGTGTTAGTATAAGTGTATCATATGAAAACGATGGAGAAGAACTTCAACGTAATCAAACATTTACTATTTCAGATAATAAATTATTATAAGTATTATGAGTACAGAATATTATAACCGATATCAAAAATTCAACTTTAATGGTAAATACACACCGTTACCATTTATAAAAATAGAGCCTAAATCTAGTGATAAATCAGTTTTATATAGACAAACTCAAAGTAGAATGGACAAATTAAGTCAAGAATATTATGGAAACCCTTATCACGGTTGGTTAATTATGTTAGCTAATCCACAGTATGGGGGGGTAGAAGAGTCAATACCAAATAATGAAATAATAAGAATACCTTTTCCGTTTAAAGACAGTTTACAACAATATATTTCTGAAGTACAAAAATATCAGAAATTAAACGGAACGGGTTAAATTTTAAGTTATGGGAGAAGAAGAAAAAGATGTTGAGGTTAAACAAGTTGGTGCGGGTTTAATGTTAGTAGATCCTAACCCTTCAGGTAGAAATGTTTTACCTGCAGAAGACATGTTTATTTATATTAGTTTGACTGCGGAAGAACGTAATAGGGGGGTGGCAACTATTGGTGAAAATGAAAATGAGTTTGAAGAGAGTAGATTTGGTATTATTGAATTTGTATCAACAGAAGTAAAATACAATCAAGCTGGTGAACCACAAAAAAATATAATGGGAGATGTCAAATCTTATGCAACTACAAGTTATACTAATATTGGGGGTATTCAAAACAGTTTAGGTAGTGGATTACTAGAAGGTTTCGGTATAACATCTATTAACATAAAATACAATACTAGTTTAATACCACAAGTAGACATTGATTTTACAGATGTAAGGGGTAGTGGGCTATTTGATGTTATAGAACAAGATAATAGAAAATCACCATATAGTATATTTTTTAAAATGCCTTATCCTATTTTTAATTTGACTGTAAAGGGATATTTTGGTAAACCTGTATCATATTGTTTAAATTTGGTTAACTGGACATCAAAATTCGATGCTGGAACTGGTAATTTTAATATTTCCGCAAATTTTTTAGGGTTTCAACAAGCATTTCTTGCAGATATTACAATAGGAGATATAATTGGTACACTTAATACAGAAATAGGATTAAAAAATTTAACTGAGTTACCACTCACAGTTGGGACAATTAAAAATGGAACAAGTGATGGAACTCAAACAATAGATACACCTTCATTAGATGATTTTGTGAAACAATTAAGTAAATTACAGATAGACTTAGAAGAATTAAAAATAGAAAATACTAAATATAAAGAACTACAAATATTAAATACACAGGAGAAAAAAGTAGAAGAAATATTAAGCTTTATTGGTAGTCCAATACCAAAAGCAAACATCGATACTTATAAGGACAAAACTAGTGCACCACCTTACTTATCACAATTAAATTCACCAAATACAACAAATACAAGTGGAATTAAATCAGTAAATTTAACTTTAGGTGAAAATTATTTATCTATAAGAGATTTATTATTTGTTAAGTCTACAATGATTCCATCATTAAACTTATATATGAATGATTTAAATAATCTTATTACAGACTATGTTAATTTTTATGGTGAAAATAAAAGTAGTCTTAGTAATAATGATAATATCGCTAAAGGAGTATTAGGTGGATCAGCAACGAAAAATACAGAGTACTGGAGATTTTCCGAAAATACAGATGGTGAAAACGTAAATTACGATGAGTTTACATTAAATTTTGGATCCGGTGCTGGTCAAAGTGGTTTCTTTTCTCCTTCAGAATTAAATAATATTAATAATCAAATTGATTTTTTTATAGATTTTGAAATTTCTAAAAAAGGACAATTAACTTTACTTGAATTTATTGATGAAATAAGGCGTGAAGATAGTATATTAACTAAAAATAATCCAAGCGAATATGATGAAGCTAATAATAACTTTGATGTATCTCAAATTGTTATAAACGACTATTCTAAAGACACTAATAATAATGAGCCTGGTAACTTAAATAGTGGTTTTGGTAACGCTACACCTGGAATAATATTAGACTTTAGGGCAATCAGAATGATGGTGAATGATATGTTAATTAATATTCGTAAATCAAAAAAGAAAAAAGAGGAAAAATTAGTAGAAGAATTAAATAATTCTTTATCGGAAAGATTAGGGTATAAACCTACAATAGGTACAGTATTTCAGATACTATGTAATAATGCACAAGCTTTTTTAATGACAATATTTGATATTGGTTATTCTGCAGAAAGGAAGAACAAAAAAAGACAAAAAGCATTAGAGTCTGCTGGTGTCACCAGTGATTTACAATTAAAAGAAGAATTTGATTTTAAAAGTCAAACAATATATGCGTTTCCTTCTTTGTTTGTTAAACAAGATGGAGGTTTTGTAGAAAAATTTATAGGATCAAAAGAAATATTTAAACCTGAAGATACGGATGCTAGAACTGCTTTTCCTGAAATTAAATTTATTGAAAATTTAATTGAAGCTTTATTAAAAGAAGAAAAAAGTTTATTAGGTATTACTAAACAAGTTAATAAAGCTAAGGGTAGTAGTAGTGGTAATGATACAGATAACTGGATACCAATAAATCCAATAGACTGTGAAAAAAATCCGTTTTATTTGTTAAATGTTGCACAAACAAAAACCGCAGAAGGAAAAGATGTTTTATATGAAAAATTTATAAAAGCTTTAGTAGATAGATTTGTAATATTAAAATATTATTCAACCGCAACAGGAGATTTTGGTACTATGAGTAAATATGCTACTTGGGATGGAATTTGGGCTAAAATATCCTTTATTGATAAAGAAAGTAAAGATACTATTTACCAAATTTTAAATCAATTTTTAAAAGACAATCCATTAAATTTAACAGATAATACTAATAAAATAACTAAAATTGTTAACGAAAGAATAAAAGAATTAAATAGTGTCGAATACCAACAAAGTAATGATGAGGACACCATTTATAAGATAGATAATCCAAAAATGAGTAAACTTATTTTAGGTAATAGTATCAAAGGTAAAAAAATAATTAGAAATAAGGTAAATTTAACGGAAGAACAAAATATTGAAAATGTTAAAGAAGTTTTTGATAAGTCAGTAATTGATAGTAGTGTTGTTAAATATACGCAATGGATTAATTATATTGCTAATCGTAATTTATCTTATACATGTTGGTTAGAAAAACAAAGTAAATTATTATTAAAAAAAGCAGGTAAAGAAGGTAGTCTAACTTTTTCACTAAAAAGTGATATTACATTAATTGATGGGGGAATCAATCCTGCAGACAATCCAGTACCAAATACACCTATAGTTACAGATTGGATTAACCTTTATAATAAAAAAGCTGAACCTGTAGAAGGTGAAAGTGATACAGAAAAACCAAAGTATTTAACAGATTCAAATTTATACACTAATAACACTTCAGATTTATCTAAAGCACTTTTATTATTATCTACATTACCATTTAAAACTTGGTCTGAAACAGTAGAAAAAGATAAATTTAAAACTGGTAGTTTATTTTTTCTAAAACCACCAGTTATTTATATATTACCTAAATATTTTTTATACTATATTGGTGGTACTTTATGGAGAAATAGTTTAGAAATAGATCCCATAACATGGGACGATTCTATATATAGTGGTTCATCTATACCCACACAAACAACATATATTAAACCTTTATGGTATGGTAAACAAACAAGTTTAAATAGTAGTTTGTTAGAGTTACCAGTACAGACAAAAAATAATTTAATAGATTATTTTACTAAATGGGTAAATGATGGAAGTTTTTCTAAATTTAGTAAAGCGGTAATAGAATATTCTAATGATGATTTATCTATTGATGAAAAGTTTAAAAAAGGTATAAATTTAACAACCTTATTAAAAGAAACAGAAAAATTAATTGTTGTAACTAATGAAACTAGTTCTTCAGATTTTGATTCAGTCAATTTTAACAATTATTTAAATAAATTTAAACAAAGTTTTAATACAGAAATTAAAAGTAGTGATGGTAAAACAAATAAAACAGAATCAACTGATCAGACTAATAATATGGAGGATATTAAACAAGCTGCATATAATAGTATAAAAAATGTATACGATAGATGGGTGGCAGGTAACACATCCAAAAGGGAATTAGCTTTTAACGCTTGTGCCAAAGACAATAAAGACTTATTTAAGTATTTTAGGTTTGTTGATAGGGGGTTTAACGATATTGGTGATAAAGCTATAATAAATTTAGAAAGTGTTATTAGTATAAGTCAAAATTTAACTACTAATATGTATTTTTATATGTCTAAATTACTTAGAGACAGTAATTTTCTTTTTCAAATACTACCTAATTATGTTAACTATAGAGACCCGGAAGAAGTTTCTACTATGTTTAAACCTATAACTAATATTTCGGATAGAAATGATAGTAGTGGTCCAACATATCTTTGCATTTACGCAGGAGGTGCGTCACAAGTATTAAATATAGAAGAACAAAATAGATATACATTTAAAAACGATGGGTTTAATTTGGATTTTCCACCTTCTGATATTTTAGCACCAAAGAAGTCAGAAAAAAGACAAGCAAGACAACAAAGTAGAAAAGAAAAAAGGAGACTTAGAAGAGAAGCTAAAGGTAAATCAGTATCTAATGCTTCTGAAGATAACATCAATTTAGTTGGTTTTAGAGTATCATTTGGTACAGAAAACCAAACAGTTTTTAAAAGTGTATCATTGAATCAACAAGAACACAAAGATACTGCGGAATACCATAAAACATTAACTGACTTAATTGATAAAAGAGGTGGTACTAGTAGGACTTATCAAGGTACAGATTTATATAAGATGTTTAGATCTCGTTCATATACTTGTAGTGTTGAAGCTTTAGGTTGTATGAATATTCAACCTATGATGTATTTTCAATTAGACAATGTACCTTTTTTCGATGGTGCATATATGATTTTAAATGTTACACATAATATCACCCCTAACCATATGACTACATCTTTTACTGGTGTAAGACAAAGTAAATATATAACACCAGTTGTAGATAAAATGACTACTTTTTTAAATATAGGTTTAGACGATACATTAGAAACAGAACCTATTTTACTTCAAAGTTCTATAAGACAAGAAATTGATTTTAATACCGGTATTCCTGCAGATAAAGGTCCTGATGAAAATTTTAATTTTGATTCTATAACTGAAAGTAATTTAATAACTATGGGGATAAGTAATGCATCCACAAATTTAGCTACTAATTTAAAAAATACTTTAAAAGGATTTCGTATTAAAAGTAATTCACAAGTTACTATGTTCTTAGCAAATGCTATGACAAAATCAAATAATTTTAGTATAGATGTTTTAACATGGAATAATTCAGATAGCGATAAAGGGTTTGGATTATATAGTCAAATCGATAACCGATTTGGTAATCGAGATTTTGATACTACTAAAGACGCTTATGTTTTTAGACCTAGAGGTTTTATTCCTATCATAGGTAGGGATCAATATATGAGGTTTAGTGAAGACACAAAAACACCTATGACTAAATTAACTGGTGATACCATAGACATTAAAACATCATGTGAAATATCTGCATGGAGATGGACTAATTATCCTTATAGTGGTAGTTATCAGAACAAAGGCAAAATAGATGAACAAGAAAAAGACAAAGCGAGAATAGAAGCAAGAATGAAAGTAAATCAAGAAAAAATTAACCTTTCACTAAAGGCAATTTCTCCTGAAGAAAGAATTGCTAGAGTGGTAGAAAATGATGAGTTAGAAAAAGAAATAAACGACATTAACAAAAAAATTGAAGAATTATCTACACAAAAAGATACGAGATTAAAAAGTGAAGAAAACTACCCACCTGGTGGTTGGGCAAATGGTGGACAAGCTGAGAATTTTAATCATACTGTAAATAGTTTAAATTTTAAAGATGGAAAAGATATAGAAGATTCGTTTGAAAACTTTGCAATAGTTTTAAACACTTTACCGGTAAAAGGTGGTGGAGATAAATTAATAGGTCAAACAGTTGGTGGTACTAAATTTAAAAATAAAGGAGTAAATTTATATAAAGAAAATAAAAATTCTGATTTAACTATTGCACCATCCACTACATAGTTTGTTTTTAACATAAAAAAATAGTATATTTGTAATATGTATATTGGAAATATAGTAACTAAAGATAAATTTTCAGATAAAAAATATAATGTTTGTGAAAATATTTCACAAATAAACGATAATTTTATAACATTAATTATTGGTTGGGATGCAACTAAAGAAATTTATGGTGAAGAAAATGTTTCAATACTAAATAAGAAAATTGATGATAAAACTTTTTGGACTTTTAATAATAATGAAAGAAAAGTAGATTTAGAAATAGACTTAAAAAAATTTCAACACAGATGTTTGGATTTTATAGATAATAAAAATAGTTATGTTTTTGTTGATTTAATACATGATAATCCTAAAAAAATAAGAAAAATAATAAGAAAAATATATTCATTAAATAATATTATTACAATTATTAATGATGATATGGTATATTTATACGATAAAAATTTAGTTTTTGGATTAGACTTAAAAATATTATTATTTTTAGGTTTAGATATAGATAAAATTAAACATAAAATAAATCAACTTTCTAAGGTAACTTTATCTGAAAATGAAATATTTAATAAATGTATAGGGTGTGTAGATTATAACAATAAAAAAATCATACCATACATTTATAGATATGGAACAACAGACAAAAATAATCACACTAGCATCATTTGTTGATGAGGATAGAATAGATGGTTTCAGTGATTATATAGAAAAAAGGTTTAAAATACCTAAAGAAAAATTATTTATTTATACTTCCCCGCAAGAAATAGGTAAAAAAATTTTAACATTTAGATTATATTTAAGGGATGGAAAAAAAATAAATACTAAATCATTTTTCCCTACCACTATCATAACACACAAAAAGGGAGAGTGTTTTTATACTATTAATGCACTTAATAAATTGATTGAAAGTGAAAGTAATGGAGAAACAGGTAATTTAAATCATAAAGAACATAAGATAGAATGGGATAAATACCAAAATAAAATGTTGATAACTAAAAAAAATGAATTAACTATTATAGATATTAAACGTAATTTTTCTTAAAATTCTTATATTTATAATAAAAGAGCTTAATATGGATAATAAAAAAGACATACAAAGAACTAAAGATTTAGAAGACTCACTTAATGAATTTCTTAAAGTTAATGAAGAAAAAGAGTGTGAAGGGGAAGAATGTTTAATTAATGATGGTAAAGAAATTGTGGAAAGAGTTAATAAAGTTTATAAAACTACTGACGGAAGACAATTATTAATATAAAAAAAATGGATAAGAAAAAATTAATATCGGAAGAGTTAAAAAGACATATGGAACTATTGGAATATACGTTTTATATGGAAGATAAAGTTGACAGTGATGATACTGACGAACTTTTATTAGGTGCTAAACAACTTTATGAACAAGATCCTGTTCCTGATGGTGGTGATACAGAAAGTGGAGAAGGTACAGAAGAAGAGACTACTGAAGACCCATTTGCAGAAGAAGGTGGTGAAGAAGAAACTGTAGATTTAGATACTGAAGAAGGATCAGGTGAAACAGATCCATTTGCAGGTGAAACAGATCCATTTGCAGGTGAAGAAGGTATGGAAGTGGAAGATGAATTCGCAACTGAGGAAGGTGGTGAAGAAACTGTCGAAGTAGATGTTACTGATATAGTAGATAAGGCAGAACAAACTAGAACAGAAATTGAGGGTATGACTGCTAAAATGGATGAATTATTAGGTAAATTAGGTGATTTAGAAGGTAAGGTAGGTGATATGGATCAAGTTATTAATAAAATAGATGGATTAGAAAAAGAAATAGCAGATAGAAACCCAACACCGGTAGAAAGATTAGAAATGAGATCGATGGATTCTTTTCCATATAGTGTTTCCTTAACTGATTATTGGTCAGATAAAGAAGGATATGATGTTGGGGGTAAAGAAGAGGAAGAATACACCATAACTCAAAAAGACGTAGATGATTATAGTGCAACAGAAATAAAAAATTCTTTTGACTATGATAAGGATGACGAAGATTATTAAATAATTAAAAAAATTATTTGACATATTAACCAATAATGACTATATTTGTTCATTATTGGTTTTTTCATGTATTGACTTTTAAGAAAAAACTTATTATATTTAGAAATAATTATTAACATTTAAAAAAAATAGAAATGAGTAACAGTTTAGACGCGATTTTGTCTCAGTATGAAAGTAATACTGAAAACAGTTCAAAAAAACCTAAGTTATCTAATGAAGATAGACTTAAGAAGTATTTCACTGAAAAACTTCAACAAGGTGTAAAAAATGCAACTCGAAGATTTAGAATTTTACCTGCAAAAGATGGTAAGTCTCCATTCGAAGAAGTATATTTTTACGAAAGACAAGTGAATGGTAAATATGAAAAAATTTACTGTAATAAATTAAATGATGGTGAACATTGCCCAATGTATGAAGCAAAGGAAGCTTTATTAATGGAGGGTAGTAAAAAAGCTAAAGAAATGGCTAGAGAGTATACTCCTCGTAAATTTTATGTGGTAAAAGGTATTGATAGAGATAATGAAGATCACGGTGTTAAATTTTGGAGATTTAAACACAATTACACAGGTAACGGTGTTATGGATAAGTTAATGCCACTTTTTAAATTAAAAGGTGACATTACAGATGCTAGAGAAGGTAGAGATATTATTATAACTACTAACCGTAACGAAAAAGGGTGGAGTGTAGTAACATCTATTATGTGTGATGATGTAAGTATGTTAACTGAAGATACTACTAAGGCTAACGATTGGTTTAACAACGAAGAAACATTTAGAGATGTTTACGCTAAAAAATCTCCAGAATATTTAGAGATAGTAGCAAAAAATATGACACCTGTTTGGGATTCAGAACAAAGTAAATATGTTGCAGAAGAAGAAAGAGAAGAATCAGAAACTGCTTCATTAGAAGAAGAAATAACTTTCTTAAGAGAGGAAAGTAACACCCCACAAGTGGAATCTTCAAATGAAGATGATGATGAAGTTACTGTGACTAATTTAGAAACTGGTGGTGATGATTTACCATTTTAATTTATTATAAATGTTAAAAGTAGGTCATCTTTTTGGGTGACCTATTTTTTTAAAAAAAAATATATGGCTAAGAAACCAATTAAGAAAAAAACAAGTGATTTTTCTAGTATACGTAAAAAGTTTTCTTCTAGTGATAAGTATAAAGAACAGAAATACTTTGATTTAGGAGAATCATTTCAAAAAGCAACAGGAATTCCTGGTCCTGCTATGGGTCAAATTAATATGTTATTAGGACATTCAGATACTGGAAAAACAACTGCACTAATACAAACTGCAGTAGATGCACAGAAAAAAGGTATATTACCAATATTCATTATAACTGAACAAAAATTTAGTTTTGAACACGCAAAACAAATGGGTTTAGAGACTGAATATATTGAAGAAGTAGATGAAAGTACTGGTGAAATAGAAGCTTATTGGGATGGATTCTTATTATATAAGTTAGGATTTGAATACATTGAACAAGCTTTCGAATATGTGACTGAAATTTTAGATGCACAATCAAAAGGAGATATACCACATGATATTGTATTTTTGTGGGACTCCATAGGAACAATACCTTGTAAAATGAGTTTTGAAGGTAAAGGTGGTAACCAACATACTGCTAGAGTAATATCAGAAAAATGGGGTATGGGAATGGCTCAAAGGATAACCTCTTCTCGTAAAGAGAGTTCTCCTTATACTAATACAATGGTATTTGTTAACCAACCTTGGGTAGAGTTACCCGATAACCCATTCAGTCAACCCAGAATTCAACCTAAAGGGGGGCAATCAATTTATTTATCTTGTGCGTTAGTATTCCTTTTTGGGAATCAAAAAAGTGCAGGAGTATCTAAATTAAATGCAACAAATAAAGGACGTAAAGTAAACTTCGCAGTTAGAACTAAAGTGGGTATACATAAAAACCATATGAATGGTTTAGGTTATGCTGATTGTAGAATACTGGCGACAACACACGGATTTATTGAAGACGATAAGAAAGCTATTGATTCTTATAAGTCTGACTATAAAGAATATTGGTCTACGGTATTTGATAGTGTTGGTGAAGAAGTAGATTTTACAATAGAAGAAGGAGAACATATTGATGCACCCGTAGAATATGCAGATCAATAATTTTTTATTAATTTTGTAATCAATATGTTAAGTGTCGAGACCAACTAAAAAACCTAAATATACCCACACTTTATTAGTAGATGGTGATTCATTGTTAAAAACCGCCTATCATGGTGCAAAAAATCTTTATTATAAAGAAAACCATATAGGTGGGATTTTTCAATTCTTAACTATGTTAAGAAAAAATATTAATGAGTACAGATACGATAGAGTTTATGTATTTTGGGATGGTGTTTTTAGTGGCAGGTTAAGATATGATATCTATAAAGATTATAAAGGTAATAGGGATAAAGATTTTTATTGTGAACAACCACCATCAGAACCTGAATTATATATTCAAAAAGAAAGAGTAATTGATTATTGTGAAGAACTTTTTATTCGTCAATTTATTGATGAGGTTGTAGAAGCGGATGATGGAATAGGTTATTATTGTAATCAGATTAAAGATAATGAGAAAGTTGTTATAATGACTAACGATAGAGATATGTTACAACTACTTAATGAAAGAGTGGGAGTATATGTTCTTAATCTTAGAAATATTATTACAATATCAAATTATAATCAATATTTCACACATCATTATAGTAATGTTAAGTTATTAAAAATGATTTCTGGTGACGCTAGCGACAATATAAAAGGTATAAAAGGTGTTAGTGAAAAAACATTAATAAAATATTTTCCTGATTTCTCTTCCAAAACTTTGACATTGGAAGAAATTTTTAGTAAAATTGAAGAAATTCAAAGTCAAAGAAAAAGTAGATTGAAAACATTAGATAATATAATTAATAAAGTTACTGTGGGAGTACAAGGTGAAAGTATTTTTGAGGTAAATGAAAAAATTATTAATCTAAAGAAACCTTTGTTAACTGAACAATCTAAAACCACTTTAAATAATTTATTTAGTTCTCCTATTGATCCCGAAAATAGGACAACTAAAAATGTAATTAAGATGATGTTAGAAGACGGATTAACAATGGCAATACCTGGGGGTAGAGACGGTTATATTAACTTTTTACAACCGTTTTTACGAATAATAAAAAAAGAAAAAAGTTATTTTAGTAAAATTAAAAATTAAAAATTATGAAAAAAAGATATGATAGTCTTCCTTATGAATTTTTATTATTGATTAACGGTAAACCTATAGTCGGTAGAAACTTTCAAATAAATGGATATAATGAAAAAAGTTTAAGATCTACAAAAATTAAAGATGTTATTGATGATGCAACTGAAGTCATAAAGAACCAATTTAAATTAAAAAGTAATTTTTATTTGTGGAAGTATTATAATCCTTATGCTATTCAAACTACAGAAGAATTAGATGAATTAAGACATGATATATATGAAAATGAAGATTTATTTACTTTACAAATTAAAGTTAAAGGAAGGGTTGTGGCACAAAAGATTTTTAGTGGTAATGACTACCCCCCAAAGGTAAGATATGATGTTGATATCAGATCAATTATTCCTGAAATCATCTCTATTATACAGAATGGGTTGAGTTTAAAAAAATATAGTCAAGAATATTGTGGTTACACGCTTTAGTGTATATTTATTAATAAATCAAAAAGGATTAAAGAATGACTAAAGAAAAAGATAAAAATTTAGGTTATTTAGGGTGGAGTTTTCAAATTAAGTTAGTCAAACAATTAATTGAAGATAATAAATTTTGTGAGGAGATTATTGATATAATCGATCCAAAATATTTTGATAACGAATATCTTAGAATAATTGTTGCTAGTATTAAAAATTATTATGAAAGTTATGAAACAATTCCTACTTATGACACTATTTTTCAACTTATAAGAGTAGAAATAAAAAGAGATATCGCCAGAGATTCTGCGATTGAAATGGTTAAAGAGGTAAAAAATTCAGATAATAAAGATTGTTTACACACACAAGAAGTTGCAACTAAGTTTTGTAAACAACAAGAACTTAAAAAAGCAACAAATAAGATACAAGGAATATTAGATTCGGGAGATTTTGATAGGTATGATGAATGTGAAGACATATTAAAAGAAGCTTTATCTGTTGGAGGAGAAAAAGATAATGGTATAGATGTATTTCACGCAATAGATGAGGTATTAAGTGACGATTTTAGAAGTCCTGTACCCACAGGATTAGTTGGTATAGACAATTTAATGGATGGTGGATTATCTAAAGGAGAATTAGGTGTGATTTTAGCACCTTTTGGTGTTGGTAAAACTACTTTAATAACTCGTATGGCAAATACTGCTTATAATCTGGGTTACAATGTAGTGCAAATCTTCTTTGAAGATAACCCAAAAGTCATTCAAAGAAAACATATGACATGTTGGAGTGAAATACCACTAAATGAATTAACTGATAGAAAAGAAGAAGTTAAAGCATTATTACCTCAGTTTAAAGAAAAAGAAGGAAATTTAATATTAAAAAAGATGCCGAGTGATGGCACAACAATTAATCATATAAAACAATATTTAAGAAAACTAACATCTAATGGTACAAAACCTGATGTTGTTTTTATAGATTATATGGATTGTGTTGTACCCACTAAACAGTTTAAAGATGAATATGCTGGTGAAGGAAACGTTATGAGACAGTTTGAAACTATGATATCTGAATTAGACGTTGTTGGGTGGACTGCAGTACAAGGTAATAGAAGTTCTATAGGTGCGGATGTAGTGAAAGCAGATATGATTGGTGGTTCGATTAAAAAAGGACAAATTGGACACTTTATTATATCAGTAGCTAAGACTTTAGAACAAAAAGAAGAAGGTACTGCTACTATGGCAATACTTAAGTCTAGATTTGGTAAAGATGGTATTATATTCGAAGATATATTATTTGATAACGGATCATTAAAAATAGACACTAGTATTTCTAGTGACGTTTCATTCTTAGAACACCAAAATGGTGAGGAGAAGAGAAAGTCTCAATTGGTTATAGATGCCATGAAAAAGAAAAGAGAGACATTAGGGGAAAATTAATAATAATAAATAAAATAAGTAGTTAAAAAATGGAGTTATCAAGCAAAATTTTATCGGATATTACTGTATATATGAAGTATGCAAAATATCTACCAGAATTAAACAGAAGAGAAACATGGGATGAATTAGTTACCCGTAATAAAGAAATGCATCAAAAAAGATACCCTAACATTGCGGATAAAATAGACGAAGCGTACCAATTTGTGTATGACAAAAAAGTATTACCCTCAATGAGAAGTATGCAATTTGGTGGAAAACCAATTGAAATATCACCTAATAGAATTTATAATTGTGCATATATGCCTATTGATCATATAGACTCTTTTAGTGAGTGTATGTTTTTATTGTTAGGTGGAACTGGTGTAGGTTACTCAGTACAAAAACATCATGTTGAGAAATTACCACCCGTAAATAAACCTTATGCGAAAAGAACAAAAAGATTTTTAATTAGTGACTCAATAGAAGGTTGGGCAGACGCAATTAAATTATTAATGAAATCCTATCTTAATGGTAAGAGTTCTAGAATAGTATTTGATTATTCTGATATTAGACCTAAAGGGGCTAGATTAGTTACTTCAGGAGGTAAGGCACCAGGGCCTCAACCATTAAAAGAATGTATCGTTAAAATAACTGGTATATTAAGTGAAAAAGAAGATGGTGAACAACTAACTACTTTAGAGGTACATGATATTGTATGTCATATTGCAGATGCGGTATTAGCGGGAGGTATTCGTAGAGCTGCATTGATTAGTTTATTTTCTGCAGACGATCAAGAAATGATTGGTTGTAAATCAGGTAATTGGTGGGAAACAAATCCACAAAGAGGTAGATCTAATAACTCAGCGTGTTTAATGAGACATAAGATAACTAAGGAATTCTTTTTAGATTTATGGAAAAGAGTTGAATTAAGTGGATCTGGTGAGCCAGGTATTTATTTTAATAATGATAAAGACTGGGGTACAAATCCTTGTTGTGAAATAGCTCTGAGACCTTATCAGTTTTGTAATTTATGTGAAGTCAACGTATCAAACATTGAGTCACAAGAAGATTTAAATGAAAGAGTTAAAGCCGCAGCTTTTATAGGTACACTACAAGCCGGATATACACATTTTCATTATTTAAGAGATATATGGCAGGAAACTACTGAAAAAGAAGCATTAATAGGTGTTAGTATGACAGGTATTGGTTCAGGTAGAGTTTTAGGTTACGATATGGAAGAAGCAGCTAAAGTTGTTAAAAGAGAAAATAGTAGGGTTGCTAAATTAATTGGTATTAATAAATCAGCTAGAACTACTACAGTTAAACCTGCTGGAACTACCTCACTTACATTAGGTACTTCATCTGGAATACATGCTTGGCATAACGATTATTATATTAGGAGAGTTAGAGTAGGTAAAAATGAATCAATGTATGGATACCTTCAAAACAATCACCCAGAATTAATAGAAGACGATTATTTTAGGGGACATGATACTGCAGTTATATCTATACCACAAAAAGCACCCAAAGGTTCAATATTAAGAACTGAGTCACCATTTGATTTATTAGAAAGAGTTAAAACAGTTGCAACTAAATGGGTTAAAAGTGGGCATAATAGTGGTTCTAATTCACATAATGTCTCCGCAACAATATCTTTAAAAGAAGAAGATTGGGAGTTAGCTGGTGAATGGATGTGGAATAATAGGGAACATTATAATGGATTATCCGTTTTACCATATAATGGTGGTACTTATGTGCAAGCACCATTTGAGGATTGTACTAAAGATGAGTACGAAAAAATGATGAAAACACTGTCAGAAATAGACTTATCTAAAGTAGTAGAAGAAAATGATGAAACAAATTTAAGTGGTGAATTAGCTTGTGCTGGAGGAGCTTGTGAAATTACTTAAAATAATGATTATTTTTAAATAAAAAAAAGGTATCAAACGATACCTTTTTTTTTTATATAACCTTTTCTTTTAAAAAATTTATTGTAGAATATTTATATACATATGGCAGAAGAAAGATTTATAAATATTGATTTTCCTTTTAAGAACAGTGAGAGTGGTTTTTACTTTAAATTAAATCAAACTGATAAAGATGCAATTAAGGCTGATTTACTTCATCTTTTATTGACTACTAAAGGAGAAAGATTGTATATGCCAGATTTTGGTAGTGATTTAAAAAAGTTTATTTTTGAACCTAATGATAACATAACACATAGTGAAATTAAAGACAATTTAAATGAGACAATAAAAAAATATATACCAAATTTAGTTGTAGATAGTATAGATTTTAAAAAAAATGACATTGAAGAATTAATAATAGTTGAATTAAAATATACAGTAGTAGATGGTACTTTCGCATCTTCTGATATTTTAGAAATAACACTTTAAATATGAAAAAGAAAGTAAATTATAATAGTAGAAATTTTGCCGAAGTAAGAGCAGAATTAATTGGTTTTGTACAACAATATTATCCTGAAGTATTATCAGATTTCAATGACGCTTCCGTAGGTATGATGTTATTAGAGTTAAATGCTGCAGTAGGTGATATGTTATCATTTCATACAGACAGAATGTTTAATGAAACACAAATAAATTATGCACAAGAGAGATCATCACTATTAGAATTGGCTAGAACTTTTGGTTTAAAAGTTCCAGGTAAAAGACCTAGTATTACAATTGTGGAATTATCTGTTACTGTTCCAGTAGATGAAAATGATGGTACTAAGGCAGATGAAAGTTATGCACCAATATTATTAAAGGGTACACAAGTTACGGGTGCGGGTAAAGTGTTTGAGTTAGTAGATGATTTAGATTTTTCCTCCCCTTTTAGTAGTAGTGGTATACCTAATAGAAAAGTTTTACCTAATAAAAATTCCTCTGGTGGTATAGACAATTATAATTTAATTAAACAAGCTTTAGTAGTCAATGGTATTACTAAAGAATATAAAAGAGTTATAAGTAGAGAAGATTATAAACCTTTTTTAGAAGTTATTTTACCTGAAGATAATGTAATTTCTATTGACAATATAATTACATTGGAAGGAACAAATTTAACCACACCCCCTACTTTAGTTGATTATTCCACCTTCGAAAATAATTTTTATGAAGTTAGTGCATTAGCTGAGGCAGAAAAGTTTATTGAAGATCCTAATGTACCTACGACAACACAAGGTATTTTAGCTGGTAAATGGAAAAACATACCCCAAAGATTTATAAGTGAATATACGGACAATGGTTTTTGTAAAATTACATTTGGTGGTGGTGAAATAGATGTTTCAGAATTAAACGATTTTATTGGATGTAGAGGACAAATAACACAAATTGGTAATTTTGTTAATAATGATTCATTAGGAACTATACCTACACCTGGAAGAACTATGTTTATTAAATATAGAGTTGGTGGTGGTGGTGACAGTAATGTTGGACCTAATGTGTTAAAAGGTTTAGGCGAAGTATTTATGGTTACTACAGGTGAAGACGCAACAATAAATTTAAATGTAAAAAATAGTTTAACCGCAAATAACCCAATACCTGCTATTGGGGGTAAAGATCAACCGTCCCTTAACGAAATTAGACAATTAGTTAAATATAATTTTTCTGCACAAGACAGATGTGTAACTATAAAAGATTATATGTCTAGAATAAGTTTAATGCCTGGAAAGTTTGGTATTCCTTTTAGAAGTGGGGTTTGGGAAGAAAGAAATAAAGTTAACGTAACAATTTTGGCTTTAGATGAAAATGAAAATTTAACAAATACTTCTACTGATACGTTAAAAGAAAATATAGCAGAGTACCTATCTAATTATAGAATGTTAAACGATTATGTAACGATAAAAGATGGTAGAATTATTAACCTTTCATTTGAAGTTTCCGTATTTACAGATAAAACTACATCTAAAGGTGAAATTATGTCTTCAGTTATTGAAACAGTAGAAGAGTATTTTGATATAGATAGTTGGGGTATGGGAGAAAATGTTTATTTAGCTCAGTTAGTTGAAAATATAAATAATGTAGGTGGAGTATTAAATGTTACTGATTTGAAGATATTTAATAAAGTTGGTGGAAAATATTCATTAAATGAAATATCTCAACCATATATAGATGATGATAGTAAAGAAATAGATATTTCTGATGATTATACTTTATTTGGTGAACCAGATGCAATGTTTGAAGTTAAATTCCCAAATAAAGATATAAAAGTTAGGTTTAAATAGTTACTTTTCGTAGTTTATGAATTAGTTTTAAAAAAAATAGAAATTATGGGATGTAATACATGTAACGGAAAAAAACAAGGTGAAATGTCATATGATGATATTCCTGGAAAAGAAATTAATTTAATCCCATCTGCAATTGCAGATGGTAATTTTAACGAAATGAATATAATATTAAAATTAGTGACGACAGTAGTAATTTTAATGGCAATACCATTAGTATTAGTGGCAATTACCATTCAATTTATTTTACATATGTTTACCCCTAAGTGGTTACAAAAAATACAAGTAAAATGGTCACTATATTGGAAAAATAAAATTAGAGAAAGAACAGAAAAAAATAAAGTAAGAAAAAACACTGCAACTAGAGAAAAAAGAGAAAAACAGTTTTCTGACACACCAACATATAGTGCAGAAACTTTTAGTAATTTAGAAATAGTAGAAGATAACGAAGAAAATGAAGAATAGTAGATATGTCAAAATCAGTTCGAATAAGAACAACACCAAACGGAAAAGATAAGTATGTTAAGGTCGAACTTAAACAAGATTTTGACTTACTAGAAATTTTAAGTTTAAAAATTAAACAGGAAGATGTTTATGGAAATTTTTGTTCCGATCATGGTGTAGTAGCAGGTAGAGTTATAATAAATAACGGTTTTGGTGTACCAAATGTAAAAGTATCTATATTTATACCAAAAAATTCTAATAATCCTATAGTTGAACAATTATACCCTTTTGACAGTCCTTCACCTGAGAAGAAAAATGTTAACGGTATACGATATAATTTATTACCCGATAGTCAACAAACTTTAGATCACACACCGGTTGGTACATTTCCTGATAAAATAGGTATTTTAGATGATAAAATAAACTTAGAAATATACGAAAGATATTATAAATATACTACAACAACCAACGAATCAGGAGATTTTATTTTATTTGGTGTTCCTACAGGTAATCAAACACTACATTATGATATGGATGTTAGTGACATAGGTTTTATATCTGCTAGACCTTATGAATTAATAGAACAAGGTTATGCAGAAGAGTTATTTGCGTCACCATTTAAATTTAAAAGTAGTAGAAACTTAGATAGTTTAACTCAAATAGTTAGTCAAAACATAAATGTTTTAGTCCAACCATTTTGGTGTGACAGTTTAAGTACGGGTAGAGTTATTGGAATTACCAGAGAAGATATTAGTATAGATTCTATAGAATTAACACCTACGGCAATGTTTTTTGGTAGTGTATTATCAGATGATGAAAAAGACTCTGTTAATAAAAATTGTAGACCTAGAAAGAAAATGGGTCGTATGGAGGAAATGATTACCGGTAAAGGACAAGTTGAGGCTATATATCGTACTATAGATGGAGATATAGAAAAATACGATATTGATGAAGATGCAATAGATGAAAATGGTACATTTGCATTACAATTACCAATGAATTTAAGAAAAGTAGTGACAGATGAATTTGGTAACTTAGTTCCTAGTCCAGATGGTATTAAAGGTATCGCTACTGAGGCTGATTTTAGATTTAGAATCAGTATGGATGCCACAGGTAATGATAAAAGACTTAGGAGAAGGGCAAGTTTTTTAGTACCTAATTTAACAGGAAATTATAAATTCGATAACTATGATTTAAAAGAGTTACAAGAAGAAAAACCATATAAAATAAATAGACAGTTATCTACGTTTACTGAAAATACACCATATTCTGGACAAACTAATAATCAATATAACTATTTAGAGGATTTTTACACTTTAAGATGGAAAAAAGTTTATACTGTTAAACAATTCATTTCGAGATACCAGTCAAATAAAAAAGACAGAAATAGAAATTTTATTGGAATAAAGAGAATTGAAGATGGTGCAGGAACAACTAAATTTCCAATAAATAGGTTATTTACAAAAATAAATGCAATATATTCTATATTTTGTTTTGTATTAACTGCAGTCGGAATTGTTATCGCTTTCATAAATGGAATATTAAATTATATTAATAGTTTAATAACATCCATATGCCAAATACCTATTATATGTGGGTTAAAAGTAGTTAGTAATATACGCATAAGATATGGTAATCACGGTTGTAATACTCCTGCATGTAGCAGTTCCATTAATATATTTAATTTTCATACTTACATAGGCTTAACAAAAAAGATTGGGTTCACTGTTTGTTTAAAGTTAAAATTATGTTTTAGAAAAAAATGTGTTTTTGGTGGGTGGTTATGTAAACGTTGTAATGACACATGTTTTCCAAATACCAATCCTGGACATAGTTGTTGTAGAGATATATCACCAACCACAGGTTCATCTGAAAAAAACAATGATAACGAAAATTGTACTAGTGGTAGTTTTGATAGAAAATACGGTTGTCCTAGAAATGATTGTGCATTATGTATTGATGGTACACCTGAAGATAATAAGGATAGAGGTTGTTGTCGTTCTTGTTGTACAAAAATTAATTTAATTGCGTTAAGTTGTCCTGAAGATAATGCATTTCCCACAATTAGACCTTCTCTAATATATACACCATTGGCTAGAAATGTATGTAATGAAACATTTGTTAAAATAAATAGTTGTAAAGAGTGTTCTGGAAGTAGCACACCTCAAATCAAAGAGTGGGTTAAGTGTAAATTAGAGGGTGTCGCTAATTGGTTAAATATGTTAAGGTTTGAATTTTATAATGATTGGGTTAGTGGTACGTTATACTTTCCATTAATAAAAAGAAAATATAAACTTAAAAAAAGAAAAAAGAAAAGAGGACAATTAAAGAAAGATAAATTCTGTGACTTTGATTGTGCACCTGATTATCAAACACCACTTACATATAACAAATATAGGGTTATAGTTCAAAATACTACTGCAAATCAAGAAGAAATTATTGATGTAAATGGGTGTAGGGTTAGAATCAGAGGATCAAAAAGATATGTTACTCCGTGGTTTGGTAAATACGTAGCTAATGGTAACGCACAAGTATTAGAAGATATTGCAATACTAAATGCAAAAGAATCTTTAAAATTTACAGGTGTAGATACGGCATCCAACCCTTGTACTTTACGATTCGACGATCCACTTGTGTTTCAAGCTTTTGATGATAATGCAAATATAGAGATTAGAATAAATGATTCTAAAACTATTAAAACGTTTCCTGGTCCACATGGTAGACCTAATTATGTTGAGGTTGAAGATCCCGTAACTGGATTGAGTGTGTGGGAAAATAGAGGTGGACACTCACATCATAAAAATAAATGTAATACTGTTTATCGAGTAGAGAAAGAAGAATATTTTAGATCCTCTGTTGGTTGCCAAACAGATTTAGGTAATAATAATGCAGGTTCAATAGATGCAGATTTCATTACATCCCCACCCGATCCTGAGACACAACCAGGTGAAGACATACCCAACAACCTTCAACCACAAAGTTGTCCCCCTACTGGATGTATAGATCCTTGTCAAAGTGCGGTTCAAGGGTGTACTAATAGATGTCCTTGTACACAACATAATAGTTATAACGATAGAAATATAAAACACGGTATTATTGCGTGGGAAGACGGTAAAATATATTACGCATCAGTTATGAAAAAACCTGATGCGGCATATAATACTTTACCTAGAAATTATAAAGCAAATTTATTATATCCTACAGATTTAGTCGAAATGGGTAGTTCAGTATACTGCGATATAGATGATGTACCATTTGTAATTAATGATTTAGAACCCACAACTTCTAGATTAAGTGAGGAAGGTTTAGAATATGATTTTGAAAATCAAAATGCTAATCCTATAGTAGTTAATTCTGTGGAAGAGAAAGATGGAATAGTAAATCTTAGAGCTTATGTTTCTTTTGGTTGCACAAGAGTAAATTGTTTAAATACTACTGCAGGTGTGGTACAATCACAAGTAGGTATAGATTTAATTGATAGTAACGATTTAGGTATGGAAGTTGGACAGTGTTTTACATATTATGAACATGACTCAGAAACTAGAGATTATTTCTGTAGGAGGTTTAGTACTTTTAAGAATGATGATTTAGAAGTAAACTATATGAGACCAGGATCGAACGAATTTGATAATCTTTATGATGTTTATCCTTCTGCACAGTTTACATCAGGAATACCATCAGTAAATTACTCTATAGATGGTGTTTTAATACCTAATAGTATTAATGATGGTGATGAATTTGTAACAGGAGATAGATGTGGTTTAAAAAGTAATGGTAATTTTTTCTATGGTGCAGGTTGGAAAGGAGGGAATAACCCATTTCCTAGTGAATTTTTAGATTTTCCTAATATGTCTAATATTAATGATAAAACAAACCCACAAAATTTTGGGGTAAAATACTCAACCTCACAGACACCATATTATCATTATTTTGGTTTAGTACCAGGTAAAAGTGCATTACATAGATTAGTTTCTAAATATTTTGCAGATAAGATTGATGAAGTTACATTACAAGGATTAGGTAACAATGAAAAAGCCGGTTCTAATACTTATAACCAACCAGGATTTAGAGATATTGGACAAAATAAATTTACCGCACTTAGAAGTTGTTTAGGTGAGGCAGTCATTACAAGTGCTTCAGAAAGTGCTGCAATATCAGATTTAAGTAATAGTGGTGTAATATCATTACCAAACGGAAATGCGGCAGTCGGCAAAAATAGTGGAGGTTCATCCGCAATACCAAATAATCTTAAATATCAGATAACAGGAGTTAATGAGGTAGGTAATACTAATACTTTTTCTACTGATAAAACAAATAATTTTGGGCAGGTTAGCCCTACTAAGATATTTGTTACTTCACCTAATGCAGAATTAAAAATAGAAATTAGTACTGGATCAGTACAATCAGGTTTCCCACCTGCACTTACAACAGGTACCGGAAAATTTGCTATTTATAATGATAATACTACTACTCCCGTAGACACAAACGTAATATCATCTTTCAACGCACAACCAAACCCACAAAATGTTATTATTAGACCTATATTTGGAATGTTGAACTCAACTACTGATACAATTAATTTTACAATAAAACAAACTGGTACATATAACGTTTATTTAGAATATATTACAGGTAGTAATAATACTAACGGTTATATAAAAATAACTTAGAAAATATTTATATATAGTGAAAGATAAATTTAAAATATTATTAAATAAGGAAAAATCAGTAAGATCAGTTAATAGAACTGAACACATACCTTTAAATTTAGAAAATAGTAATAAACTATTACCATTAAGTGATGAACAGGCGGTTGTTAATAGTTATGAACAATTTGAGAAAGAAAGAAAAGAATCACACATATATAGATTTTATGGTGTATTAAATAGTGTTGTTAGTAATTGTTTATATAATGAAAATATAAGGATTTTTGAGGATAATGGTGTTGTAACTAGTGAACTTATTAGATCTAATAGTATTTTTGTTACTGATGGTTGGTATGGTTATTTTGAACCGCCCGATACTGATGTTGCTCAAATACAAAATGATAATGAGTCATCTAGATGTCAATTTAAAACTTTTGATCCTGGTTTTGATAGATTATCTATGATTGATTATGATGGTAAAGAGAACTATCTTTTGAAAATTACTTATCCATTTGAAAGTAGAGATATTAATTTAGTAGAAAATAACGGAAACATAAGTTTAAAAGACGGTTTACAAATAATAGATAAGGGATCAGTTACTATAAATAATAGAGAGTATGTTTATTTCAAAACACCTATAAATCATGCATTAGAAGAAGATGATGAAATTAGACTTTATAATTTTATAGATAATACTAATAATGGTTTATATCTTAATGAAAGAACTTTTAATATTGTTAAGTTAGGTGACGAAGAAAATAATAATCTAAATAGAATATTTGTTATAGATATAAATCCACAAGACATAGATTTCACTAAAGGAATATCTACAATAAAAAGGTCAATAGATAACGTAGTTTCTGAATATTACGTAAGAAGATTAAAATGTTTAACTACAGAAGAAAAAGACTATGACATTTATCCCTCTGCATATGGTGTAAATTATTTTGATGATATGGAAGCGGGATTTTATTTTAAAAAAGATGTTGATGTAGAAGGATTAAGAGATAACTTAGGTAGACCACTAAGTACATTATTTTTTACTATTGTAAAAAATGATAATGATACAGATTATAGTGACATTAAAAATGTTTTTTTTAGAGACAAACAAAAAAATCTACCAGATAAAATAAAAAATAGATTTTGGATGCCAATTATTGGTGGTTATGAAACAGAACAAGATGTTAAAGTAAATTATAATATAAGGGCAGTTGGTTCTAATTATCCTGGAGGAAAACCAAATTACCCACAAAATTATTTTGAAAATATAGATGAGAGCAATCTTGAGTTTGATAATGATATTGTAGAATATAATGAAAAAAACTTAAGTGAAATTGTATTAGAAGAAGTTTTTCATAGAATTAATACTGTTTATAGAGATAATTTAAGTATTATTGATTCAGAAAAAGTAGATAAAAGAGAAGGATATATTTATAATCCTCATACTCCAATTACTATAAGAGAATATTCTGAATATGTTGAGGAAGGTGATTCACAAAACACACTAAATATACCTGATTATGCACATCTAAAATACTCTGCTAACACAGAAAGTTTACCAACAGGACCACTAAAAACAAAACCATTAACCACAGATTCTATAATTTATAGATGGAGAGATTTATTAGAAATTGGATTTATTGATGGTAATGGTAGAGGGGTTGAATATCCGTTTGAAAGTGGTGCACATTATATATATTTTGATAAGAATTTTTATCTTTATAGACAAGATCCACCATGTGTTGTGGACTTCACAACTCAACAAGTAACATTACCATCTGAGAAAGATAAATTCACTGCTTTGTGCTCAGAACCTACTTTTTTTGAATATACACCGGATGATTTAATAAATTTATTAGGTAGTAATATACCAGTAGATTTATTAGATCCTCAGTTGCAACCTACCGATGTTGATATCAAATTTATTACTTATTCTGGCAATTACGAATTAGGTGAGAGGGATACTCCTGGTGGTTGTGCAGATTATTCGTCATTAAATCAAAAAACAATTACTGATGTCTGTTAATAAATTTAAAATACCTATTAGAGATATAAATATATCAGGAACTACAATTAATTTAAATGTTAATTTAGATTTTTCACCTGTGGATAATGCAGAATTAATAAAGACTAAATTAATTGATGACGAAATAGAAAAGGCAATAAATCCAATAGACGATTATAAAAAAGTTAGATTTTTCCCTTGTGATAATAATTGGAATATTATAAGAAAGTTCAAAATTAATATAAATTTCTTTAGAAAAACAAATAACGGTTATTTTTATAGTAACAGTCCAAGTTATAATGGTTCTTCTTATTATGGTGAAATAGGTTTTAGATTTGATGATTTGTTTTGTAGAACCGATAGTGTTATGAATAGTTTTATTAGATTTAGTTATTATGACACAAATGTATTACCTAATAATTTAATTGCATCTACTAATATATTTACACAAATACTAAATGATCAGAAAAATGAGTATGGATTTGTTTTAACTAAAGATGAATGTCCGGTAAGTTTTGTTTTGGGTGATTCAACTTTAGAACCAGAAACAGTTCATGAAGGATACTATATATATTGGTTTCAAGATTTAGTAGATAACGCCCCAAATAAAGAGTATGTCATATATCTAGAAGTAACATATCAAAACGCTAAAACAGGAGAATCTACCTTACATTATTCTAGAAAAACTACAGATTTTAATAATCTAAATTTCAATCAGATAAACGATAATAGATTTTTAAAAGTAGTTTTAAAAAATGATAATGGTATATATAAATACAGATTTGAACCTAATAATGAGCAAAATGCATTTAATGGTGGTCCGGGAGGAATAAATTTAAATCCACAAAGTGGATTATCTGACTTACCATATTTAACATTTTGGCAAGTAGAACCAAACATTAAAAACTAATGGAAATAATAAAAATAAAAAGATGTATTAGTAATTATGTTAGTAAAGAGTCTAATGATAATTATGGTAAATTATTAAATGATAATATATGTGTAAATGTATACTTAACTCAAAAAATGGAAGATCAAGGAATTTTTACTGATTTTTCTTTTAACCCACTTTTACCATATTTAACTGAAAGACCTACTAATTTAGGTGAATTTAATTCGTTTACTTATGGTAGATTTCCTGCGGCACCTCTTAGTTTTTATATTAATGAATCTATAAGAATAAATGGTACAACTGATGACGGTAAAATAGCAAATGTTTCCTCATATAGAGTAGATGTAAACACAGGAAAACCAATTTATGTCAATGATTTAGATATGACAGGTAATTCTGATTTGATTTTTACGGGGGTAATTAATCAAGATAGTGAAAAAATACACTATGTTATAAATGCAGAATCTAACAATATTAATAGTAGTGGGATACATTATATTACTTTTTTTAATGAGTATGTTGATAAAATAAATTCGGAAGGTAATAGAGAGAGATATAGGAAAACAGATTTTTATACAGATTTAAATAGTATAAATGACAATATAGTAACATTATCTGCAATAACTAAACAAGAAGAATATTTAGGGTTGGTTTTCAAACCAGAAGTTGATAGTGAAGTATTTATTAATAGAGGTGTGGCAGATATTTTTGAGAGACACGCTTTGTTAGGTGAAATAAAAACAACTAATGATATTGATACTAATAGGGGAGGATTTATAAGAACGTAAAAAAAATAAATTATGGCAACAGGAAATTATGGAACAATAAGACCGGCAGATGTATCGGTAGAGGACGTAGAAATTTTATATTCTTACAGTCCCAATAGAGGTGAAAATAGCAGTGAAAGTATACTGATTAATTTAGATCCAACACAAGTATTAATACCTGCGAATAACCCTAATGATAGTGGAGAGATTTTAGGTGGTATGTATACTCTAAAATTACCTACAAATGAATTTGCAGCTAAAGGTATTTACAATATAATAATAAGACCAAAACAAATAAGAACTACAATACAAGCATGTGGTGTTTTATCAAGTAGTCCTGATATTATAGGAATTGTTTTACAACTAAACGATCCAAATATTAGCGGAGAAGATAAGGTTAAATTCGAAAATGGAAATTTAGTAGGATATAGAGTGGAATACCTATCAACTAATACTAATAGTGAACAGAAAAAAATGCAAAATTTGTATAGAGTAGTCACATCAAATAATAGAGTATTAAGTGTTGCAGAAAATGTGAGTAATGCATCGGCACAAGTAGCATCATACTCTTTTGATGATAGTTCTGATTTAGTATTTTGCACTTTAACTCCTTCTTCCGCACCATCCATTAAACCAAATATATTACCATATATTGGTGAGCCAGGTCAACCAATAATAATAACTAATACTTTTTTTAACCCAATTATGGTGGAAGTAGAAATGGTAGAACATGATGATGAAACTTTATCATATGCCTTATATGGTAACCAAACAAAATCTATAGACGATGGTATTTATACAATATATAACAATGATAACGAAATTTACAAACAGTATGTATTATTTGAAATAAAAGATCAGTTCACAGGTAAACCATTGTATGAAGTTAGGGAAGAATTGGAAAAACCAGATTTCACTAAGGAATTTGATGAAATAACAGATGTATAGTAATAAAATGAATGCCAACAACCAACCAAAATAATAATCAAAACAATAACTTTAATAGAACTATTAAGGTTCCTGGTTACGCTAAAAGAAAATTTTTTATAGACAATATAGAATATAGAAATTTTGCAGATGATTTAGTGGGTAATCAAATTGTTAATGATGGTGGAACACCCCTATTTACGTTGGGTAATTTTAAAGTTACAACTAATTTAAGTCCTAAGTTAAATAAAACTTACAATCAAGGTAGTTATTCTGATTTTTTTAGTTTAGATGATTTAGACGATGGACAAAGTGATAGTTTATTAATACAAAAAAACCAAAAAGCGGGTTTAAATTTAGATGATAGTAATCCTTTAACTTATGTTTTATATGGTTCTGTAGAAGAAAAAATACGTGTTTCTTTAGAACATATAAAAGAATATTTTCCTGCGGCAATATATGTTGAAGACGTTATAGGTTCGGTTAGTGGAAACAATATAACGAAATACGTTTATGATAGTTTAGCGGACGAATCTACATTTACAGTTAATACAAATTATTTTAATAATCCTTTTGGTTTAGTATATACTTCGGATAGTAAAAGAGTTAGTGATGATGATACATCAAATCCATTAAGAAATATTACAATTAATTATAAAGATTATGTTATAGAACACAATGGTATTAGTAAAAATATAATAAATTTCACTCCTGCTACAACCGTTACTAATAGCTTAGTTGAATTTGTGGTGGAAGGTAATCCATTTCCTGAAATAACTGGTTTAAACTTTTCTCAGTTTAGTTTTTTAAATAGTATTGGAGAAGGTTCTATACCATTTTTTATAAAACCTAATGAAATAAAAAGCGAAAATTTTTTTACTCAATTAAACGATTTAGAAAAAAATTTACTTAATAGAAATGTATATCCCATTTATACTGCCACATTTAAGACACCTAAAGAAACAGAACAAGGGGTAATAGTATTTAGCGAAGAAAAAGTTACATTTCCAGTATTAAATGATGGATATAATCTAAATTTATTTGACGGTTTATATATAACTTATCTTAATACAATAATAGATATTGGTGAGAATTTAGACAAGTTTAAAACTGATATAATAAAAAGAAAATATACTGCTGAAGTAATAACTGGTTTTGATACTTTACCTTCTGGTGATGGTAGTGAAGATTTAGAATTAGATGGGGCTAAAGCAAATAAATTATTAAGGATATATGGTGTTGAGTTTGATGAGGTAAAGAAATATATCGATGGGATAAAATTTTCACATGTTATTACCTATAATAAAAATAATAATACACCTGATAGTTTAGTTAAAGATTTAGCTAATATGTTAGGTTTTGGTGATTTTAATTTTTTAACCGATGTAAATATTCTAAAAAATATTTTACCTAGTAATGGTAAAGGTTTAATGAGTGGTACTTCTACTAATATGAGTTTAGAAGAAATAGATATTGAATTATATAGAAGATTAATTTTGAATGTGGCTTGGTTATGGAAAAGTAAAGGTGCTAGAAAAGCTATAGAATTTTTATTTAGATTTATAGGGGCACCAGAGTCATTAGTTAATTTTAATGAATATATTGTAGTGGCAGATAAACCTGTTAATATTCCACAACTTCAAAGTATGTTATACATTTATACGGGAAGTTCAGACATAAAAGATTTACCTTTTGATAGTGATGGTTATCCACTTCCAATACCAAATGGGGAAGATGTTATAATAGGTTTTGATAGTGAAAATAATCCTATATTTGATACAACTTGGTTTCAAAAAGCAGGTGGATGGTATAGAGAAACAGGTGGATTGAACCCACCTATAGATATTCGTGAAGGTAATAACCCACATCAAGGTAAATATGATGGAGGTTCATTTTATATGAATCAATTTATCACATCTATTTATCCTAATCAAATAAAAAGTGATTTTATAACTTTAACTGGGAATACTATATATCAAAATCAATTTTTAAATTATAACGATGGTTTTATAAATGGAACATCTGATGGGGACATTTTATATATTACACCAATTAACCCACTAAACAATCAAATTATTACTGAAGGATTAGACATAGAATTTTCAGTAGTCACTTCCCCACCTGTTTCGGGTGGTACAACATTATTTCAAGATTTATGTAACAATGCAAAACTAGAATATGACCAATGGGTTGAGGATATAAAAGAAAAATGTGAATTAATATATTCACCTGAATGGTTTAGAGTACAACAAAATTATATCATTGCTAAAAATAATTTAAATAGAGAGATAAATAGTAGGAATGGTAATAATAATGAGGCGTTAGAAATTTGTATAAATACGGATTGTGATGGTATTAAAGTAATTGAAAATCCTTGTGATTTTTACACTATGGTAGAAGATAATGGTATTATTTATTTTACTGATGAAAAAGGTACACAAGTTAATTTTGATGAGTTTCCTCAGTGTTGTGTAGCAGCAGGAGGACAATATTTTACATACACTAATCAACAAAATGAAGAATCATTCTTTTGTGCAACAGAACCTCCTTGTCCCGGTATACCAATAGAAAATACGGGAGAAGCAATTTTATGGCAATTAGAAGGATTAAATGTTGTTCCTGATAATATAATACGAATTAAACCTGATAACACATCACTTCCACAATATGAAGAAAAGTGTTTGAATGAAGCCAAAAGTAAAACTTTTAGAAGTGAAGAAGAAAGAATTAAATTTTTAACCGATTGTACTACTAAAGTTAGGAAAGAAATTTTAACACAAATTAGTACTAATACTGGTTGTAATGAATTTGAAATATCGGGTTGTTTTCAGTTAACTGAAGAGGGAGAAAAGTTTTTTGGTTTTATTGAAGACGAGTCCGAATTAGACGGATTTTCGACTAAGATAGGAGATAAGATTGCAGAATTTGTTATTTATGATAAAGACACTAATCCTGTGGGATATATTTCAAATGTTGCAGGCATTACTTTATCATTTAAGGGTTTAAGTGCAATTAATTACATAAAAAAACTTAATGGTACTGTTTTCCCTAATTATGAAAAACTTTATAGTAGTGAGGTAGTAAATAATCCTCAATTATCATTAGAAAAATATGTGGAAGCCGTAAGAAACGCACAACCGGTTACTAACTTTGAAAAATATTTTACTCCTGTGGATTGTGATGGTACTAATACTACTTATGATTCTACGGTAGAATGTTGTGCATATTATGGTTTTGATCATTATTATGTAAATAAAAGAAATGAAGATGGCACTATTACAACCGTAGTTTATTGTAGAGATAAAAATGGTGATTTTATAGATCAAGATGATTATGAGATGCCAGATCCACAACCAACAGAACCAATATATGACACTGATGGTAGAAGACCTAATACTTCCCCAACAATTACTAAACCCTCAAAGGGAGGTAAAAGTGAATTAAATAACCCTCAAAAAAGTATTGAAAAAGAAATAAAAAAGGTTGAAAAACAACAAAGAGAAGTTACTAAAAAGATTGATAATAGTAGGACTATAACTGGTAAAGAAAAATCTAAATTACGTTTAGAAAGAATAAATTTAGAACAAAGGAAAATTGAATTAAATACTCAAAAACAAAAAAATGAGTTAAAGAATACTAGAACAATTAAACCAGCCACTAGTAAAGGTTATACTAAGTATGAAGAAGGAACTAATTTAAATGCAGTAAAAAGTAAAGGAGACACTATTACTGTAATGTCTAATACTAAAGGAGTTTATAGTAAAGGTAACATAGGAGGTAAAGATGGTGAAGTAAATACTGACTTTGGTTCTCCTTTTGGTAATCCAGACTTTCAAGATATTACTAAATGGAAACTTGATAATATTGACCAATATGGTAGAATAACATTTGTATCTGTTGAAGATAGTAAGACTACATTGGATTGGAACGCCACTAAAGATAGTGGGGCAGATTTATATAAAGAATGTTGTTTAGGTAAAGGTTATGGTTTTGGGCAATTTCAGATAAATCCTGAAACTAATCAGTTAGTACCTTATAACGGTGAACCAAACAACTTCACAAATGGTTCTATTATAGATTCTTGTGTAGACAAATCTCATATATCTTGTGAAGACACACAAGATGTTAAACTAATTTTAGGTAGTAATGGTAGTGATGGGTTCTTTTTACCCACCAATAATGAAAGCAATGAAGTAACCATTAAATTTGATTATATGATTAAATATAATGCGGAATCCTTAATTGCGTGTGCGGGTATAGATTCATGTCCGATACCATTAGATTTATATACTAACAGTATATATAATTTAGATTGTAGAAACTTTATAGTGTTTACTGAAGGTGAACAAATTAAAAACACATTAAAAGATAATATTCTTCATATCGATACCGATATTGTACCGTTGGAAGGTGAAACATTAGATTTAACTAAGCCAGATAAAGATGGAATACCTAATTTAATACCGTATTGGGACAGTAATAATATACAAGTATGGCAAACACCAGGACTTCAAAAAACTGTTACTGAATCAGATGAATGTTGTAGTGCGTATGGTGGTACATTAGTACCTATTTCTAATTGGGGTAAAGTGAATGAAGAAAATGTGGGAAGAATTAAAGAAGAATTTGCGAGTAATGTTAATGCAATTAATGTAAATGGTAATGTTTCAAGTTGGGTAGACGATGATTTTAAAAATATTATTAAAAACCTTCTAGATGACAATCAATTAGTAAGTAATATTATGGATGAATCTTGTGTTGATTATGTAACATTTAGAGGTGAAAATTATTGTGATGATTTCGAACAAATTATAACTACCCCTAATGTATGTGCGTTATTAACCCCTCAATTAATAGGTTCATATAGTGAAGTATTAAAACAATATTGGAAATTAATCAACCAATTAAAATTAATGGAGGCGGAATTAACAATATGTAACGATGCTAACCTAAGAATGAGTAATCTTATTGTAGAAACAGATAAAGAACAAATATCTGAAGAAGTAGAAAAAAATAAAAAAGAAAAAGAGTTTAAGAAAAGTATTGTAGATTTAGAAACTAAACATTCACTAAAAAAGAGAGAAGTAAGAGACCTTGATAAACAAATAAATGATATTGTAGAAGTAACTACGGCAATAGATTCAGTAAAAGAAGAAAATTTACCGAAGATAGATTGTAATCTTTATCAAGATCAAATTAAAATTATAGAAAATTTTAATATAGAAGAATTTTGTAGAAATCAAACCAACAATGTATCTGACAATCCAGATGTTGTATTTACTGCATACAACACTTGTTTATCTAATAAAAAAATGGAATTAGGTAAAGAGTTGAAAAAATATCAAGAATTATTCCAAAACTGTGTTAAAAGTAATGTAATTAGTGATGAATTAAGTAAGGCTGAAGCTAATAACGATATAGTAACAAAAAATAGACTTAATAGTGAATATGATATAACCTTAGATAAATTAAATGAATTACAAAGTACTATTTTCTGTGAAGATATAAATGAAGAAAATGATATTTTAAGATCAACTAAAGAACAAGAAAACGATATTAAGAAAAATGTTGATATAGTTTCAAAAATATTAAATGTTGATAGTACAACGATAAGAAAGGGTAATACTACTGATTTAACTGCACCACAAAAAGTAGAAGTTAATAGAGTATTAAGTACACAAAAAGCCGTCTCAAATAAATTAAAAATTAAAAAACTAGAACTTGAAGAAGAATTAGGTACAATACAAAAAAACAGGTTAAAGATAAATGAAGAGTACAAAAAAGAACAAAAAGAAAAAGAAGAGATTATAAAAGATATTAAAACTGTAAAAAATAATTTAGAAAATCAATTACGTAATACCACTCAAAACAAATGTTGTAAAGAAACTTTAGAAGAGGTTCAAGAACTACTTAGAAGTTTAACTAAAACTAGAAATGACATATATTATGATACGGAGGTATTATATCAAGATTGGTATACAACAAGATACAATCAATATTTAGAATTTGTTAAAGATAAAATGGCAACTTCGTTTGAATATATGGATGAACTTACATTAAGTTTTAATTTAGAAGTAGATAATAATACTATAGGTTCTATACCAGAAAACGAGGTAGTAAGTAATTTGACAACATTACCAATTATGTCAAATACTAATCCAATATGGAGGTTTAATCCACAAAATTATAGTGGTGTTGTAATAGGTGGTTCAGATTATAATAGTAATTTATTAGAAGATTCAATAACTGTGGCATTGTCAGAACAAGGTTATAGTGGGTTAAATGCTATATTTGAGCCTAAATGGCAAAACTTTGAATTAAAAATACCACAAGACGTATTAGATAATTTAAATGGTGCATATCCAGATAAACAATTCTTTTTATCGTTAATGTTAGAAAACTACGAGTGTGATGTATGTTTATTAATTGATAATATACAAATAAATTATAAAACTTACGATATATTTCCATTTTATAATACACAGGGTGATGGTTTACCTAAATTAAATTGTACTATAGATAATAGAAAGTCTTGGGTATATGTTGGGGATAGTATAAAACCAGTTAAAAATTTACCTGACGGTAAGTGTGTAGAAAATGAAGTTACATGTGCAACACCATTAGAAATAACTACACAAAATAGGTTATGGCAAAATTTAGAATATAGATATACGGAATACGATTTCAATCACTCTGACTTAATTATAAATTCTAAGTCTGCAGCATTTCAGATAGATCCGTCTAAATCTATTGAATGTGATGTTTACAATTTTTGGAAAAATATTAATTGTGATGAGTGTCCATCGTCTTGTAGTAGTGGTGAGAGTGTTACCTACGAGGGTGTATTTACATACACTGGTGAATCAACACAAAATTATGAATTAACATTATCTACTACTTCAGTAGGTAGTATGTTAAGTGATTGTAAGATTTATAATAGGTCATTAGAGAATATTGTAGAAGACATAAAAGAAAATTATTATATATTAACTGCAGATTATCCTTCATCACTAAGTGCAGGATATTGGGATTTAATTGAAAAGGGTGGTAGTATCGAAGAACTTTATATAGTGGATAATGATTGTAACACACAAACATTGGTTATTGGGGATAGAAAAACTTTAAATAGTGATCAGAGATTAATTGTAGAAGAAGGGGATGGAACTATTTCGTTATTTGGTTTGTATGTATATAGCGGTACAACACCTTATAGTGGTGGAGAAATAATAGAAATTATTAATGGTGTGTCTGCACAAACATTCAACCAAACTTCTGGTATGACTTCTGAGTGTTGTACAAATCTAAATACTATACTAACAAGTAGTGGTAAAAACGGACTTAACTTAGATAAAAATTATATATGGAATAATTCAATCAGCGGATGTACTTGGATAGATTTAAATGATGAAGGAGATTGTACACATTGTGGTAATACCACTCATTCTTCATTTAGTGGAAATAGTAGTGGGGTAACTTGTGAAGTAGTAGACAAAACAATATGTGTTAACCCATTGGATTTCTTAGAACAACCCCCATCTAAAATTAAAGTAAAAGAGGTGTTTGACGAAATGGTACAAAGTAATTTGATTAACGCACAAAACAGACAAACAATTAGTGGTTATCCTACATTGAAATTATTTTACGAACTTTATTTACGAGCTAATGGTTGTGGTGAACAACACAGTGGAAAACTAACATATAATAATCTTTTCCAATTTATGGATCTAATAGGTGATTACTGGTTAGAATTAATAGAACAAGTGATACCATCAACAACAATTATGGAAGGTTGTGATAATTCTGGTAAAGTTTATAGAAATACGATTTTTGATAATAATAAATTTGTATATAAAAAATATGTCTTAAATTATATGGATGTTAATGATAATTGTAAAGTAAGTGGTGTAACACAAGATTCTATAGGACAACAAAGCGTAGAAATATCTGTAGAGGATATTTGTTTAGGTGGTGGGTGTTTACCAGAATCTAGTAAATTATGTGAAGAAGAAAAAATATTAATTCAGAATCAAATAACAAACTTAGAGGAACAATTAAATATATTAAAACAACAAAAAAATTCTACAGAATTAGCAATAAGTACAGTAAAAAATGATTTAAATAACCAAAAAGCAAAAAATATTCCTACAAAACAAAAGAAAGAACAGAAAGAAAATAAAAGAAAAGAAGAACAAACAAATAAAAAAGAAAAACAAAGTGAAAGTATAAAAAATAAACTTAATCAGGAACAAAAACAAAAAGCAACACAAGCAAGACAAAAAAGAAATAAACAAAGTAGTAATAAAAAAAATAGTAGAAGTAGTAGAAGTTAAAAAAAATAAAAATGGGAAAATCATCTAAAATAAAAGTAATTAGTAGTAAAAGTAATAGTAACAAAAGTGTTAGTCCACCTTTGTCTACTAACCCTTTTAATCCTTCTACTAGTAAGAATCCCCCC